>Ga0180437_10000046_pt1 | contig 256064 bp, 215 predicted proteins | sample SS_ome_4_FD_132410 | JGI IMG/M metagenome (GOLD analysis project Ga0180437, IMG submission 132410) | Hypersaline lake sediment archaeal communities from the Salton Sea, California, USA - SS_3_D_1 metaG | ecosystem: Environmental > Aquatic > Non-marine Saline and Alkaline > Hypersaline >... | reverse complement strand
TCAATGCCTGCGTAGTACATGCCTGGCCTCCTTGTGGTGAGGTGCGCTCTTGTGGAATTGCTGGCACAACCACGTTAGCGCCCCTCGCCACGGCGAGGCCAGTCGCTTTCATAGAATCAGCCGACATTCAAGGGGCGACGCCCGGCTCAAACCTCGATTACCAACGCCCGACGTTCGATGTTCGACGGTCGCGCTGGACGTCGAACGTCGAATATCGAAAGCTGAGAAGTGAGCGGGGAGTTGATCGATGAGTCTCGGCTGTCGAATGTCCGATCTGTCTATAGGATCTGCCTACAACTCCACCGGCCCCCCGCGGGCGGCCTCGTCGAGGGCGCGGCTGACCTTGCGGATCGCCTTCTTCACCGCCTCGCCGTAGTACGAGGCCGCTTCCCGCGCGTCTTCCTTGTAAGCGCGCGGCTCGTCGGCGCGGCGAACGTACTCGCCTCTCAGGATACGGTCGTAGTGGCCCTCGCGTACCCAGCGCCTCAGCTCGCCGACCCGCAGGACGTGGAAGGGGTGCGTGGAGCCCAGCAGGTTCATCACCTTGAAGACCGCGTCCGCCAGACTCTCGTCCTCCTCGTAGGCCTCCGCCTGGCGTAGGAACTCGCTCAGCTCGAGGTCCTCGCCGTGGTGGGGGCTGCCGCCGGCGAGCTTCATCAGCGCGCTCATGCTCGCCTCCGGGTTCTGCGTGCCCAGCAGGCCCGCCCGGTCCGACGACAGCTCGCTCTTCCGGATCCACTCCGCCATGGCCAGGATGACCGCTCCGATCGCCAGACCGGCGATCGGGAGCTGCCGCTGCGCCAACATCAGGAGCAGCGTGAAGACGGTCCGGTAGAGCACGTGGTCGCTGGCTATGTGGCCCGCCTCATGGGCCAGAACGGTCTCCAGTTCGTCACGATCGAGGACGTCCAGCGCCGCGCTGTTGATCAGCACGAACGGCTCGTCGACACCCAGGGCGCCCGCGTTCACGAACGGTGTCTGCGAGATGTACAGCTCCGGCTCCCACCCCAGATCCAGCGTGTCGAGCACCCCCACGTGCAGGTCGTACACCCACCCGTACTGTTTGGGGGTGACCCGAACCGCGTTCGCCTGGAAGAACAGCCGCATCCCCCGCTCGCCGAACAGCCCGACGATCTTGCGGACCACCTCGGAGAACCCGGGTATCGCGTTCAGGCTGCGGAGCGCCGCCCGGTCCGCCGGGTGCTCCCAGGCGCGTGAGGAGATGTCGGTCAGCTTGATGCGACCGGTGGCCACTGGTGTGCTGGGTCTTTCGTTCATGTCACCAATCTCGTAAACACTTGGCGGGGCGTCAAATCCGGGCCCTGGCCGGGGCCCCCGCCCTGGCCGTTGCCAACCCGGGGCCTGGGCCACATATTACAGTTCCCCAGGCCCTAACCCGTTAATCCAGGCTGTACCACCGTACGTGTCCGGGACCGGCGAGGATTCGTGCGTTCGGGCTGGTTCCACCTGGGGGTGGGAGGGGAATCACACATACATGTCGAGGGTGGGCGCAGGATGACCGCCCCCGACGGGTCGTTCTGAAGGCAAGTCTTCGTCACACGCAATAGCCAGAAGGAGGAGCGATGGTGAAGCGACACGTGCGGTTGGCGACCACCGCAGTTGTCGGCTTGTTCGCTGTCGGGCTGAGCGGATGTCCTGCGGGTGTCACGCAGGAGGATCTGGACGCCCAGCTTGCGCAGGTCCGTGAGGAATTCCGGGCGAGCGATGATCAGCTCTCAAGCCGAATCGACCAGCTGGAGCGGCGCGTGAGCAGCCTCGAGACCGAGTTGCAGGCGCTGCGCAACGACTTCAACGTCACGATGGAGAAGGCGCAGGGGATGATGAAGTTCAACGTCCCGGTGCACTTCGAGTTTGACGTTGCCGAGCTCCGCGAGCTCGACAAGCCGGTGCTCGATCGCTTCGCCGAGGTCGTCAAGGAATACTACGCGGACGCTCTCGTCACGGTCGAGGGGTTCGCGGATCCGGCGGGCAGCGAGGCATACAACACTCGGCTCGGTCAGCGTCGTGCCGACGCCGTAAAGAGGTATCTGACCACGGCTGGCGGGATGCAGCCCGACCAGGTGCGCGCGGTCAGCTACGGCGAGGCGGCTAACCGCCAGGTCATCCCCGGTGCCCATGGCCCCGGCGTGACCGGGATCGAGAACCGACGGGTGGCTCTCGTGATCGACTACGGCGGCATGGTCCGCGGCGCGGGCATGTAAGGCCGGAGCCCAGCGAGCGCAATAACAGGTTGAGGCGCCCTGCGGCCTTCGGGCCGGGGGCGCCTTCCTATTCTGGTCAGCCGTTTGGGTGCCGAACGGTTTGAAGTCGGTAGGGGCCGTCGTTACATTTGCGCGCTGCGATTAGGAGCAGTCACGGCACGCGGCGGCAGGTCGCGGGGTTGCGCGGCTGTGGAGACAGCGGCGGTCGCGATGAGGCCGGCCGGAGAGAGCGATCGGGTGAGCGAGAAGCGGGCGACCAGCTACCTCGAGGCGATTCGTGAAGGTCTCTGGGAAGAGATGGAGGCCGACGAGTCGGTGTTCCTGATCGGCGAGGACCTGGGTCGCTACGGCGGCGCCTTCAAGCTCACCGACGGCTTCCTGTCACATTTCGGTTCCGATCGCGTTATCGACACGCCGATCAGCGAGGCGGCCATCGCGGGCGCGGCGGTGGGCGCCGCCTACATGGGGTTCAGGCCGGTGGTGGAGATGCAGTTCATCGATTTCGTCGCGTCGGCCTTCGGCATCCTGGTCAACTTCGCCGCCAAGCTGCGTTACCGAACGGGTGAGGGCGCGCCCCTCGTCGTTCGTGGCCCCTGCGGCGGCGGTGGTCGGGCCGGCCCGTTCCATTCGCAGAACGTCGAGTCGTACTTTCTCAATGTGGCGGGCCTCAAGATGGTCGCCCCGGCTACCGCTTACGACGCCAAAGGTCTGATCAGAGCGGCGATCCGCGACCCTGACCCCGTCCTCTTCTTCGAGCACAAGTTCCTCTACCGCAGGGTCAAGGAGGTGCTGCCCGCCGAAGAGTACAGCGTGCCTATCGGGGTGGCGCGGGTCGCACGGCCGGGCGGCGACCTGACGATCCTGACCTACGGCGCCATGGTGCAAACGTCGCTGGCCGCCGCGGTAGAGATCGCCGACAGCGACGGCGCCGAGCTCGAGGTGATCGACCTGCGATCGCTGAACCCGATGGACGATCAGGCGATAGCCGCGTCGATTCGCAAGACGCACCGCTGCTTGGTCGTCCATGAAGCGCCCCGCACCGGCGGGATCGCCGGCGAGATCGCGGCGCGCGTCAACGAGTCCTGTTTCGAGTGGCTGGACGCGCCGGTGCGACGCGTCACGGCGCCGGACACACCGGTGCCGTTCAGTCCGCCGCTCGAGGACTATTATCTGGTGCAGGTGGAGGATGTTGTAAGAGCGTCACGCTGGATGCTCGACTACTAGAGAGGCTGCACAATGGCGAGAGTCGATGTCATCATGCCCCAGATGGGCGAGTCGATCGCCGAGGGAACGATCACGAAGTGGCTCAAGAACGTGGGCGACGAGGTCCAGCGCGACGAGTCGATCCTCGAGATCTCCACCGACAAAGTCGATGCCGACATACCGGCGCCCGCCTCAGGCGTCTTGATCGAGATCCTCGCCATCGAGAGCGAGACGGTAGAGGTCGGCACCACGATCGCTAGGATCGAGACCGAGGCGGCCGAGTCGGCCGACGCCGCTGCCGAACCGGAGACCGCGGCGCGCCCCGCTCCGCAGCCGGCGACCGAGCCCGCGGCTGCTCGCGTCGCCGAGCCTGCACCGCCTGCCTCGCAGAAAGGCGACGGGGCACCCGGCGATGAGAGCCGCGAGGCACGCTTGCGGGCACGCTCGACCCCGCTGGTCCGACGTATCGCGGCCGAGCACGGGATCGATGTCTCGTCGCTCAGCGGCACCGGTCTCGGGGGACGCGTCACCAAGAGGGACATCCTGGCGTTCATCGAGGGGCGAGCTGCGGTGCCCGTCGCCGCGCCAGCGCCAGCGCCGGGCGTCTTACACGTGCCGATCCACGGCGAGTCGCTCCAGATCAAGATCCCCGAGGTCATCGTCAAGGAGACCGACCGGGTCGAGGAGATGGACATCATGCGGCAGCGCATCATGGAGCACATGCTCATGAGCCGCCGCATCAGCGCCCATGTGAGCTCGGTCCACGAGATCGATTTCGAGCGCGTCGCCCGGCTGCGCGAGGACCTCCGGCCGCGCTTCGAGCGGGAGGGCGTCAAGCTCACCTACCTGCCGTTCATCGTGAAGGCCGTCGTCGAGGCGCTGAAGGCGTATCCGGTCCTCAACGCATCGGTCGTCGGCAGGAAGATCGTCTATCACGGCGCCTACAACATCGGTATGGCCGTGGCGATGGACGAGGGCGCCGGTCTGATTGTTCCCGTCATCAAGGGCGCCGACGAGCTGAGCCTGCTGGGAATCGCTCGACGCGCGTTCGACCTGGCGGAACGGGCACGCACGCGCCAACTCGACCCCGACGACGTGCAGGGCGGCACCTTCACGATCACGAATCCGGGCGTCTTCGGGTCGCTCTTCGGAACGCCGATCATCAATCAGCCGCAGGTGGCGATACTCGGTGTCGGCACGATCGAGAAGCGGCCCGTCGTGATCGACGACATGATCGCGATACGTCACCGTTCCTATTTCGGACTCAGCTTCGACCACCGGGTCGTCGATGGCGCCATGGCAGACTTCTTCATGACCAAGGTGCGAGAGGTGCTGGAGGCGTTCCCGGAGGATGCGTGAACCGAGTGGTCGGTAATCAGTAATAAGTAATCAGTAATAAGTAATCAGTAATCGGTAATCAGTAATCAGTAGTCAGTAGTCAGTAGTCAGTAATCGGTAGTCAGTAGTCGGTGGCCGTGAAGTGGGTGGAAGCCAGCGAGTGCCGGCGGAGTCACCGATCACCGATCACTGATCACTGATCACTGATCACTGATCACTGATCACTGATCACCGATCACTGATCACTGATTACCGATCACCGATCACCGATCACCGATCACTGATCACCGATCACCGATCACCGATCACCGATTACGGACTGCCGATCACCATGCCCTTTCTCCGCCTCCGTGACCTGCGATCCGGCTCGCTGCACGAGTTCGAGTCGGGCGAGGTAAGGGTCGGGCGCGACCCCGAGCTCGAGTTCACTCTATCCGGTGCGGGAACCGATGTCGTCTCGGGCACCCACTTCCGGTTCACCTACCGCGTACGCCGTTGGTGGATCGAGGACATGGGCAGCCGCAATGGGACGTTCGTGGGGGAGCGGCGCCTCGTCTCCGGCGAGCCCGAGGTCGTCGGCGTCGGAACGGTGATCCGGCTTGGCAAGTCGGGCCCGCGCGTCAAGGTCGAGGCGGCAGCCAGTCGTGGCCTCGAGGCGACCATGGCGGAGCGGTTCACGCCTACCGAGCCGCCGCTCGAAGCCGCCGCCGCACCGTCGAAGCAGGCGCCCGGTGCGATTCTGAAGCTCGTGCTCGAGGAGGCGCGGACCGGCCAGCGCTACTCGGCCTCGGGCGCCCTCATCCGCATCGGCCGCGGCTCCGACTGCGAGGTTCGACCGCTCGGTATCGAAGACGAGCTGATCTCCCGGCAGCACGCCGAGATCGCCCTGGCCGCTGACGGCACGGCCCTGGTTCGTGACGCCCGCAGCGTGAACGGTACGTTCCTCAACGGCGAGTACCTGGAGGGAGAGCGGGCGCTGCGGGAGGGCGATCAGATCGCGCTCGGCGAGGAGGGACCGGTCCTCATCGTCGAGGAGCTCACGGTGTCGTCGGCGGGCGGCCTCACCACCCTGCTCGTTCGGCGCGTCGCTCGCGAGGTCTCACAGGGCACATCCGTCCGAGTGCGTCAGCTGATCTGGTCGATGCTGGCCGTGATCATCACGGCCGTCGCCGGGCTCTACATCTTGGCCGAGCGGCGCGAGCGCCAGACCGCCGCCGCCCTGGAGGAACAGGCGCGTGCGTTGGAGGAGCAGCGGCAGCAGCTGGAGGACTATCGTCGCGCCCTCACCGCCCAGCAGGCGACGACCGACTCGGTCCTGTTCGTGGCCGGCGCCGAGTACAACCGTCTGAGGACCGAGCTGCTGATGGCCACCGAGCGGGCGGCGCCCGCATCGGTGATCGACAGTCTGCGGGACGCACTGGTCGCTGCGGACGAGCGGACGCGAGCGCTGGAAGCATCGCTGGCTCGCTCTCAGGACGCGTTGAGACGGCAGCTCGCGGCGGGCGATTCGGCGCGCCGACTCGCCGACGCGGAAGTCTCGCGGCTGCGTGGCGAGCTGGAGCAGGCGAGGCAGGAGCGGGTATCCCAGGGCCTGGTAGACAGCCTGCGGCAGGCGATAAGGGCCGCGGAGGAGCAGGCGTCGGACATCGGGGCTCAACTGCGTGCGGTCAGCGGCGTCAACCTGGCGGCGGTGGCGCAAGCGAATCAGAACGCAGTCGGTCTGGTAACGGTCTTTCAGGGGCTGCGGCTGTTCGATGGGTCCGGCTTCGTGATCACGTCGTCGGGCTACTTCGTGACCAATCGCCACGTCGTGAACCCGGATGGCACCGAGCCCGATTCCGTGTTTGTGACGATAGCGGACCAACGCTTCATGGAGCCGGCCGACGTGATCGTCGTCGCGCCTCCCGGCCAGCCGGACCTCGCCGTCGTCAGGATCCGGAGCTACAGTGGTCCGCATATCGAGAATGTCGACTGGTCGGGGACCAAGGCCCAGCAGGGCGAACCGGCCGCACTCATCGGCTTCCCGGCCGGGCTGGGCGCCGCACTCGATCAGACGCGAACCGTCCGCACGTCGATGAGCGCCGGGATCTTCAGCCAGGTAACGGACGAATCGATCCGCTTCGACGGCTTCACGGTTGAAGGATCGAGCGGGAGCCCGGTGTTCAATGCGAACGGTGAAGTCGTCGCCGTGCACCGCGGCAGCTTGCGCGGTGCGACCGGGCTCGGGTTCGCCGTGCCGGTCACCAAGCTGATCCCGCTGCTACCGCCGGAGCTCAAGGTGGAGCTCGGGATCGAATAGAGGACAGAGCCGACGGAGAATCGGAGGAGGAGAGATGCGACCATCACAGTCGCTGAGAACCTGGTGTGTGGCGCTCCTGGCGCTGCCCGTGTCCGGCCTGCCGGCTCGGGCACAGGTCGAGCAGGCCGCCGTCGAGACGACAGGATTCGAGCTCACCGTCGCCAACATCATGCGCGGGCCCGAGCTCGTCGGTACCTCGCCGTCCCGATTGAGTTGGTCGCCGGACGGCGGCACACTCTACTTCATCTGGAAACGACCGCACGAGGAGAGGGAAGGTTTCTACGCGGTGAGCCGCGGCGGCGGCCGGCCCGAGCGACTGCCCGACGAGGAAGCTCTCCGCATCCAGCCGCGCCTCCGCGCGGTCTACTCGGAAGACCGGGCCAAGGCGGTATACCAGCATCAGGGCGAGCTCTACCTCCTCGACGTAGGTTCCGGCCGCGAGCGCTTGCTCGTCTCGGTGCCCGGTGGCCTCTCGAACATTCAGATTGCGCCGGATGGCGAGACGGTCTACTACGTTCGCAGCAGCAACCTGTACAAGCTCGATCTGGCGACCGGGGTCAGCGCCCAGCTGACCGACATCCGTCGCGGTCGCGAACCGCAGGATGACGAGCCGCCCGAGGGCCAGCGGCTCTACCTACGGGAACAGCAACGCCAACTCTTGAGAGTCTTCGAGGTCGATTCCATCCGTAGAGCGCAGCGCTGGCCACCGCCCCCCGACACGGCGCAGGTCGACACCCCACAGGCCTTCTACGTGGGGAACGGGCAACGCTTCGGTGGCTACTGGGTGGCACCGGACGGGTCGTGCATGGCCTTCAGCCTGAGCGAAGAGGCGCGGGATGCCCGAGAGGCCTGGGTGCCGGATTACGTCACCGAGGACGGCTACACGCGTCAGGCCAGTCGCACGCGTACGCTGGTCGGCGACGAACAGGGTAGCAGCAAGCTGGGCGTCATGGACCTGGTGACCGGCGAGGTGGTGTGGATCGATCACGGCCAGGGCGATCGCCAGGTCAATCTCAGCTTCCGTGGCTGGTCGGAGGAATCCGATCGCCTGCTCGCCGTGGGCTTCTCCGATGACATCCAGGACCGGTGGATACTCCTCGTCGACGCGACCACGGGTGAGCCGACGGTCCTCGATCACCTGCACGACGACGCCTGGATCGGCGGACCCGGCTGGATGTCCGCCGGCTGGATGCCCGACGACGACCACATCTGGTACATCTCTGAAGCCACCGGCTTCGCGCATCTCTACGTGGTAGCCGAGGGCGGCGGCGAGCCGACGCCGCTCACCACCGGTCCCTGGGAGGTGGTCGGCGCCGAGCTATCGCCCGACGACAAGGAGTGGTTCCTCGTTACCAGCGAGGTCAGTCCCCACGAGCGCGGCTTCTACCGGATGGACCTCGACGGCAGCGACCGTCGCCTGATCACCGACTTCGGCTCGCTGCAGGGCTCGGGCGGCGGCTCGGTCGCCGTCTCACCCGACGGCCGGCGGCTCGCAGTGCTCTACGGTTGGCCTAACCGGCCGCCGGAACTCTTCCTCCAGGACAACCGGGCCGGCTCGCGCCGCGTTCAGGTCACCAGCTCCGCGACCCCGGAGTTCGATTCGTATGGCTGGCGTGTCCCGGAGATCGTCTATTTCACGGCGCGCGACGGTGAAGACGTGCCGGCACGCCTCTACCGGCCCGATCGGCCCAACGGTGCCGCGGTCATCTTCGTCCACGGAGCCGGCTACCTGCAGAACGTGCACAACTGGTGGAGCAGCTACTACCGGGAGTACATGTTCCACAACCTGTTGGTCGAGCGCGGCTACACGGTGCTCGACATCGATTACCGAGGGTCCGCCGGGTACGGCCGCGATTGGCGGACCGCCATCCACAAGTACATGGGCAGGACCGATCTGTCCGACCAGGTCGACGGCGCGCGCTACCTGGTCAGCGAGCTGGATGTCGAGCCGGGACGCATCGGGATTTACGGTGGCAGCTACGGCGGCTTCATCACGCTGATGGCGATGTTCACCGAGCCCGAGACGTTCGCCGCCGGAGCGGCACTGCGGCCGGTCACCGACTGGGCGTACTACAGCCACTGGTACACGGCGCGGATCCTCGGACTGCCACAGGACGACGCCGAGGCTTACCGGCGCAGCTCGCCGATCTATCACGCCGAGGGGCTCGAGGGTGCCTTGCTCATCTGTCACGGCATGATCGACCAGAACGTGCATTTCCAAGACACGGTACGCCTGGCGGAGCGGTTGCTCGAGCTGGGCAAGCAGGGCTGGGAGGTCGCCATCTATCCGAAGGAAGACCACAGCTTCGAACATTCGTGGGCTTGGACGGACGAGTATCGCCGAATACTGAAGCTGTTCGAGGACAACCTGAACTGAGGGAGCGAGATGGCCGCCCCAATCAAGAAGCCGCCAGGGACCATGCTGCTCGACCGCGGGGATGTGTCCTCGCTACTCTGCCTGGCCGACTACGTCGAGGTTGTGGAGAACGCCTTCAGAGCGTATGCCCAGGGCCGGACGCTCAGCCTCGGCCTGCTACACGTCGATACGCCGGACGGGGAGTTTCATATCAAGGCGGGCGGCCCGCAGCAGCCGCGCACCTATTTCGGTCTGAAGGTGAACGCGGGCTTCTTCCAGAACCGGGAGCGCTTCGGGCTGCCTAATATCCAGGGCACGATCATGCTCTGCGATGGAGAGAACGGCTATCCTCTCGCGCTCATGGACTCCACGGCGATCACGATCAACCGAACCGGTGCGACGACGGCGGTCGCGGCGAAGTACCTGGCCAGACCGGATTCGCACAGCGTGACCATTTGCGGCTGCGGCACCCAGGGCCGGATCCAGCTCCGCTCGCTCAAACGTATCCTACCGATCGAGAAGGCGTACGCGTTTGACTTCGATGCGGACGTCGCGAAAAGCTTCGCCTCGGACATGACGCGGGAGCTGGAGATCGAGGTCGGCGCGGTGCGCGAGCTGGGGAGCGCTACGCGGGCGAGCGACGTCTGTGTGACCTGTACGCCTGCCAGGAGTCACTTTCTCGAGCAGCAGCACGTACCGGCCGGCATGTTCGTGGCAGCGATCGGAGCGGATAGTCCGGAGAAGCACGAGATCGATCCGCGGCTCATGGCTTCGAGCACGGTGGTGGTCGATATCCTGGACCAGTGCGCCGAGGTCGGCGAGCTACATCACGCCATCGAGGCTGGCGTCATGGAGAAGGACCGCGTACACGGCGAGCTGGGGGAGATCATCGCCGGGAGCAAGCCGGGTCGCACATCGGATGACGAGATCGTACTCTTCGATTCTACCGGTACCGGGTTGCAGGATGCTGCCGCTGCTGCTGCGGTCTACGAGCGGGCGCTGGGATCGGGGAAGGGGACCTACTTCGACTTCTTCGCGGGCGGGCGGTGAACGTCAGCGCGCTCGACACGCCGGCCGCGCTCGTCGATGTCTCGCGGATGCATGCCAACCTGGAGCGGGTGGCGTCGTACTGTCGAGAACGTGGCCTCGCCTGGCGCCCCCACGTAAAGACTCACAAGACGCCCGAGTTGGGGGCGGCGCAGATCGCGGCCGGCGCCGCTGGCCTCAGCGTGGCGACACCGCGGGAGGCCGAGGCGATGTCCGCGGTGACGAACGACATCCTCTTCGCCTACCCGCCCGTCGGTCGTGCGAAGCTCGAGCGGCTGCTGAGGCTGCCCGAGCGCGTCGAGCTGACCGTTGGGCTCGACTCGCTCGATGTGCTGGGTGAGCTGGGCTCGGGCGCGGCTGCGCGCGGCCGTGCGGTCGGCGTCCTCGTGGAGATCGATGTCGGCCTCCAGCGCGTCGGTGTTCAGATGCCGGAAGAGGCCGTGGCTCTCGCGCGGGAGGCCGAGCGGCTGGACGGCGTCGTCTACAAGGGCGTAATGCTCTACCCGGGGCACATCCGGAGCCCGGTCGAGGAGCAGGGGCCGCCGCTCGCGGACGTCTCCCGCCGTCTCGAGCGGGTGCTGGATGCGCTGGTGAGTGCCGACCTCGCTCCCGCGGTGGTGAGCGGCGGCTCGACGCCGACTCTCTTCCGTGCGCACGAGTTGACGGGGCTGACCGAGGTACGCGCCGGGTCGTGCATCTTCAACGACCGCTCGCTCGCCGCCATCGGAGCCTGCCGCTGGGAGGACTGCGCCTACACCGTGCTCGCCAGCGTCGTGAGCACTGCCGTGCCGGGGCGGGCCGTGCTCGACTCCGGCTCCAAGGCTCTGGCGCGGGAGGAGCTGCGGGGGCCCGGCGCGGGGTACGGCGTCGTTCTGGATCGGCCAGAGGTCACGGTCGGCGCGCTGTCCGAGGAGCACGGTGTTCTCGATCTGAGCGCGTCCGATTGGCGCCCGCGGGTGGGGGACCGGGTCCGCGTGATCCCGAACCACGTCTGCGTTTCGGTGAACCTGCAGGATCGTCTCTACGGCGTGTCCGGCGACCGGGTGACTGACATCTGGGACGTGGTGGCGCGGGGTAGGGACTACTTCAACCCGGATCCTGCATCAGCTCCCGGAGAAGTTCGATAGTAGAACAGCGAAATGTGAAGTTGTGAAGGACTCGCGACATCTCACACCTCACACTTCACCACTCAACTATCGAACTTCTGCGCCAGTTATTGCGGAATCGTCCCGCCGATCACCCGCTTGACCAGCTCGCCGGCGGCGATCGTCTCGTCTGCGCCCAACCGGTTGATCAGCTCCAGCGTCTCGATCTCCACGGTGGATGGATAGCGCTCGGCGAACTGAGCGAGCGTCATCGAGCGATCTATCCTCACGGTCTCGAGCCGCGCCGGCTGCGCGTTGAGGGCCGCGGGGTCGGTCAGGCGGTCGAAGCTCCCGAACGAGCTGCGGAACACATCGTCGTACGTGGTCCACCTATCCGCCAGAGTGTAGCCGAGCAGCGAATAGACGAGCTTGCCGTACTCGATGAAGACCGCCAGGCCGCTGAACTCGGTCCCGTCGCTCGCCGTGGCGTTGAAGTAGCCCGACCGCGCCGGCAGCCCGTTGATCGGCGTGCGGGAGATTCGCCCCACCTGGACGCCCGACTGATAGAAGAAGCTGTCTGCCGCCTGGTCCGCCGACGATTCGTCGGCGAGCGTGAGCTGGATGATGGCGTCCTCGTCGGGGCTGAGCGCCACCACCTGCCGTGTCATGTTCTGCGTTCTCCACCCCTGCGGGAAATCGAGCTGGAACTGGAGGTCGGGATGGAGGAAGGTGCTGCCGCGGAAGAAGCCGTTTCTCGGGTTCTCGCCGAACACCAGGCCGTCGATCATCTGCAGGTAGCGCGCGCGCTCGACCGTGCCGCCCGGGTCGGCGCCGACCTGAGCCAGCCGCTGCTCCATCCGCTCGCGCCGCTGGCCGGGATCCGGGTGGGTCGAGAGCCAGGCGGGCAGGCCGCTGCCGCCCGCCGTTGCGCTGATGCGGCCGAGCATCTCGAAGATCCCGACCATCTCTGTGGCGTCGTAGCCGGAGCGCCGCATGTAGCGGAACCCGAGGTCGTCGGCCTGGCGCTCGTCGTCGCGACTGAACTTGAGGAAGAGCAGGCCGAGGCCGGCGCCGAACACGTCGCCGTAAGCGGCGATCTCGGGCAGGAATATGTACCCGATGCCGAGGCCGAGCTGTGCCGCCTGCGCGCGACTGATCTGCTCGGCGGAGTGACGCGCGGTGACGTGGCCGATCTCGTGCCCCAGTACGCCGGCGAGCTCCGCCTCGGAGTTGAAGTGGGCGAGGATCCCGCGGGTCACGTAGATGGGGCCGCCGGGCAGGGCGAACGCGTTGACGACCACGTCGTCGACGACCTTGAAGCTCCACGGCAGGTTCGGCTTCTCGGAATTGGCGGCGAGCTCCTGGCCGATCCGGTTCACGTACTCCTGGAGGGCCGCGTCGTCGTAGAGCCCGATCGACGCCTCCACCTGCTGGGCGCCCTGGCGTCCCAGCTCGATCTCCTGGGCCTCGCTGATCAGGATCAGCTGCCGCTCGCCGGTGGCTGGGTTCACCGGGCAACCGGCGAGGGTCACGGCGGCGAAGACAACGAGCGGGATGAGTCGTGTTCGCTTGACGGTGGATATCATAGCCGAGCTCCTCAGGCCGGAATGACCGTTTCGTCTCGCGTTATCGACGTGAACCGTGCAGCCAACGTTCAACGCACCAACCGCACAGCGCTGCCGCCCCGGTACGAGATCGGCATCGTCATCCCCATGGCGATGACCTCGATCTCGCCTTCGGCCTCCCTGCTCGAGCTCGATGCGAGCATCATACCGCCGCGCGGATCCCAAATGTAACGGGTGATCCTCTTGCCGCTCATCGTGAACTCGATTTCGCCCGGCGCGCCCTCCGGCGTGCCACGCCCTTTGATGGTCGTGGCCCCCTCCGACAGGATGACGCGGGCAGCGACGCCGTTCCATATCGTGTCGCCGGCGAAGCTGGCCGTGCCGTCGTAGGACGTCTCAACCGTCATCGCACCTTCTGCCGTCTCGGTTACCCTGTGTTCCCACGACTCCGCCGATTCGTCGCCGCCCGGTGGAAGAGGCGGCAACAGGTCGTTGAACAGCTCGCTCGGATCGCCCAGCGCTTCGAGGCTCGCCGGGATCTCCGGCGCTCCGGTCACGGTGATGATCCCATCGCCGGCCAGGGTACCGGTGAACGGCTCTCCGAGCAGCTCGCCGCCCCCGATGTGCTGCCGCCGGCCATCGCTGCCGACCCAGAAGTCCAGCGCCTCGAACGTCGTAGTGACACGGCGGTCCGCGGCGGCGCTCGCGCCCAACTCGAGCACGAGTGTCGCTACCGTCGAGTCGGTCTGCCGCTGCTGGCCCATGGGGGTCTCGACCAGAAGGGCGCCATGGTCCTCGACCGTGTAGTGCAGCGGGACCTCGGTGGGCCCGAACTGGTAGGTCGGCCCGCGGGCGCCGGCGCAGCCGGCCACGGCCAACGCGCCCAGGATGACTGGCAGGTGACGGTTCATCATGTCGCCTCCGCGGCTGGAGATAGCCCGACACCTTGAGGCTGTCACGGGTGGGGCTTAGCTTGCACAGCGGCGCCGGAACGGCCGTTGTGCCCGACCGTCTATGAAACACCGGCAGCGTGCGCCACCGTCTATAATAAGAGGGGGGTGGAAGTACGCGAGAGGCCCGGCCTCAGCTGCTCGAGCGCCGCGAGACTGGAAGCCAGAATGCAAGAAGGCGAGAAGAAGTTCAAGGAAGGCATATCGTACGGCCTCTGGGCAGGTTGGCTGTTCGGCTTCGCCGGCCTCCATCGCCTCTACCTGGGCAAGTACGGGACCGGCTTCCTCTGGCTCTTCACCTGGGGGCTGGGCGGCATCGGGCAGCTCTACGACCTGATCACGATGCGGCGCCAGGTGGACGAGGCGAACCTGCTGGAGGAAGCCCGCCGGATGCGCGCGCTGCGCTACTCCCAGCCGCACCGCACACCCCAGCAGCTGCTGCTCGATGCGGCATCGCGTGAGGGCGGCAGCCTGACCGTCACGCAGGCGTCGATGATCACCGGGTTCTCGTTCGAGGAGGCGGAGCGGCTGCTGCGGGAAATGGTGGCGAGCGGCTACGTCGATGTGGGCAACGAGCCGGAGAGCGGCGTCGTGGTTTACTACTTCCCCGAATTGCGGGCCCGGCCGCGGCTCGGACCGGAGAAGATCTAGAACAGGCCGGAGCTCCGGACTCCGGCCCGTTAGCTTCATCGCCTACTGGCGCCTGCCGAGCACCGCCGTCAGCTCGACCACTTCCCCAGCGCGCCGTACCTTGATCGCCACCGTGTCGCCCGGCGCGTGATCGCGCAGCGCGTAGGTGTAGTCGTAGATGTTCAGGACTTCCTTGCCGCCGAACTCGATGACCACGTCACCCGCCTGCAGGCCGGCCTGCTCCGCCGGGCTTCCCGCGCGCACGCCTGACAGACGCAGTCCGCCGCCCGCCACCTCGCCGAAGTCGGGGATCGTACCCAGGTAGGGACCGTAACCGCCGCCGCCACCGGCCTGCGGTCGGTCCTGCCTGACCAGCGTCGGCTCGTCCGGGCTATCGCCCAGCTCACGGATCAAAGCGGCGGCGAATTCGCCGACCTGTGCCAGACCCTCGGCATTGATCAACTGCCAGTCGTCTTCCGGCCGGTGGTAGTCGGAATGCGTGCCGGTGAACAAGTGAAGGACGGGGATCTGGCGAGCGTAGAACGAGGTCTGGTCGCTGGGCCCGTAGCCGTCGCCGATATGGCTTAGCGTCAGCAAGGTGTCGGCGTCGTCGAGCGAATCGAGCAGCGCCGGGAACTCCTCCGCCGTCTCGGTGCCGAAGACTTGCAGCTTGCCGTCGCGCAGGCGGCCGACCATGTCGAAGTTCACCATGGCGGCGACGTTCTCCAGGGGAAACGGCGGATTGGCGACGAAGTGCTCCGATCCCAGCAGCCCCATCTCCTCGGCCGTGAACGCGACGAAGGCCAGGCTGCGCGACGGCCGCAGATCCGGGTTCGCGGCGAAGTACTCCGCCAGGCCCAGCAGCACGGCCGTCCCGGAAGCGTTGTCGTCGGCTCCGTTGTGCGGCTCATCGGCGTCGGGCGCCAGCGAGCCCGGACCACCCATCCCCAGGTGATCGTAGTGCGCGCCGACCACGACCACCTGGTCGGCCAGCGCCGGATCGCTGCCGGGCACCCGGCCCACCACGTTGTACGCGTCGACCCGCAGCGGCTCGACCTTGGCGTCCAGCATTACCTCGAGCTCCGCGTCCGCGAGCCGGGCCAGGATCTCCTCGCTCTCCAGGATCTGGATGACCGGGATGCCCACCCCGTGGGGCGGATCGCCGGGCTGCGGGGCCTGCAGCCGCGACACGGTGATCAGCACGGCCTCGGCGCCCTGATCCCGGGCCGCCGTCGCCCTGCGGCGCGGGGACGGATCGACGCCGGAGCCGTGCGGATCGAAGTCGTCCGGTACACCGCCGCGCAGCATGGCGATCTTCGTACCCTCGTGCCCGGCCAGGCCCTCGTAGTCCTCGTCGCGCAGGCCGTAGCCGGCGTCGTAGACGCCGCCGCTCAACGAGCCGGCGGCCGAGAAGTTGAACGGCAGCCACTCCTTGAACAGCTCGAGCTCCATCGTGCCGTGCGCCGAGCGAAGGGCGAGCCTGCTGTCGGCAGCTATGGCGATCGTGGTCGTTATCTGGAACGGCTGCAGGTAACCGTCCGTGCCCAGCGGCTCGAGCCCGTACGACTCGAAGTGCCTGGCGATGTACGAGGCGGCGCTGTCGGCGCCCGGCTCGCCGGCCTCGCGGCCGGCCAGCTCATCGCTCGCCAGATACTTGATGTGGCCGAGCAGTGCCTCGGGCTCGAGGCCCTGCGCACTCGTCGGCCTGGGTGAGATCAAGACGCACATCGCCGCCAGAGCCGGCAGGTACGCGGCTCTGGAGCGGAAAGGTCTCCCGCGGTTGCGCGAAGAGCGCGCAACTTGTTCGATTGAGCTTGTCATGGTGGCCCGAACTTACATCGCCCGAGGCGCCGACGTCCAGTTGTCCGTGACTGAACTGGGCGACGGTCCGCCGGTCGTCGTCTTGCACGGCGGGCCCGGCGCCAGCCACGACTACCTGCGCCCTGCGTTCAGCCGGCTGGCCGACGAGCTTCAGCTCTACTTCTACGACCAGCGTGGCGGCGGCGGCTCGCCGGTGGCACGTCCCCGCGAGATCGGCTGGCGCGATCACGTCGCCGATCTCGAAACGCTGCGCCGCGAGTGGCGGTTCCAGCGGCTGACCCTGTTGGGCTACTCCTGGGGTGCCTTGCTCGCGCTACTCTATGCGAGCGAGCACGCCGACCGTGTCCGGGCCCTGGCGCTCGTCGCGCCGGCCACGGGCTGGGGCGACTACCATCGCCGGTTCCAGGACGAATTCCGGCGTCGCTCCGGCTCCGCCGAGGTGCAGCGCATGCGGGCCGAGCTGGACGCGTCGGGGCTCGAGGAGCGAGATTCCGCAGCCTACTGGCAGCGCCGCTTCATCCTGAGCGTTGCCGGGTACTTCAAGGATCCGCGCCAGGCACGCGATGTGACCCCGTTCGTCGTGCAGGAGCAGGCGCGGCGGGCGACGTGGGCGAGCCTCAAAGGCCACGGCCCGGACTTGCGGCGCGGGGTGGCGCGGCTGCGGGTGCCGACGCTGATCCTGCACGGCCGCTACGATCCGATACCGATGGAATGGGCCGAGGAGCTGGCGGGGCTGATAGCGGGCGCGCGACTGGTCGTGTTAGAGGAGAGCGGGCATCTGCCGTACGTGGAACAGCCGGACCGCACCTTCGCCGAGCTCCGCGCGTTCCTCCGCCAGGAGGCCCGCCGATGAGCCGCCGCTACCGCATGGAGGCGCAAGAGCTCGCCGCCGCCGAGGCGATGGGCCCGGCGCGCGTGCCGCCGCAGCCGCGACCGGCTGCCGGGGTCATCCTGGCACGCGATGCCGAGGCGGGGCCCCAGGTGCTGCTCGTCCGCCGCCGCACCGATGTCGGATTCGCCGCCGGCGCCTACGTCTTTCCCGGCGGCACGCTGGACGCCGCCGACGCCGACGCCGCCTGGGAAGACTGGCTGCACGAGCCGCCGGCCGAAGCGGTGGCTGGTGCCGCCGACCCGGAGGGGCCGTCGGCCCGCACCTTCGTGGTTGCGGCGCTGCGCGAGCTGTTCGAGGAGACGGGCGTGTTGCTGGTCTCCGGGGCGGCGCCCGCCCACGACGTTCTCACACGGGAGCGCCAGGCTCTGGTCGCCGGACGCAAGCTGTTCCTCGAGGTCGTGAGCGGCCTCGACCTGCGTCTGGCCGGCGATCGGCTCGTACTCTGCGCCCGCTGGATCACGCCCGAGTCGCTGTCGCGCCGCTACGATGCCCGCTTCTTCCTCGCCGCGGCACCGCCGCCGACGCGGGTCAGCCCCGAGCTCGGTGAGCTGGTCGAGCACGTCTGGATCACACCGGGCGAAGCGCTGGAGCGCTACTTCGACTACGACTTCCGCATGCTGTTCCCGACGGCCCGCACGCTGAGCTGGCTCGAGGAAGGTGCGAGCGTCGCCGAGTGGCGCGAGCGGTTCGGCGGCGTCCCGGTAGAGGCCATCCTCCCACGGCTGCGGCGCGTCAACGGTGAGGTGATACCCGTCATCCCCGGCGAGCCGCGCTACGACGAGCGGGAAGGCGATGGCTGATTGGACCGGCGGCTGGGTGAAGACCGTCGTCGCGGCGAACCCGGGGCCACTGACCCTCGACGGTACCCGCACCTACATCCTGGGGCCGGCGCCCTGTCTGGTGATCGACCCGGGGCCCGACCTGGCGGACCACCTGGACGCCGTCGAGGTCGCTCTGGGCACGCTCGACGTCGCCGCTCTCTGTATCACCCACCACCATGCCGACCACGCCGCCGGTGCCGCCGACCTGGTCCTGCGCCTCGCCGCGCCGCTGGCGGCCACGCCGGAGTCCGCGGAACGGGCCGCCCTCGACCCGCCCGACCTGCCGCTAACCGCCGGCTCGACCTTGAGCTTCGGCGGCGGCCGGCTCGAGGTCGTCCCCGCTCCCGGCCACTGCGCCGACCACGTCTGCTTCCACTGGGCCGACGCCCGGGCGCTGTTCACCGGTGACACCGTGCTCGGCGAGGGGACCTCGATGATCGCGCCGCCGGAAGGTGACATGGCCGCCTACATGGCGACGCTGGAACGGTTGGCCCGGCTCGACCTGTCGATCATCTATCCGGGCCATGGTCCGGAGGTCTACGAGCCGGCCGAGAAGCTCGCCGAGTACATCGAGCATCGCCTCGAGCGCGAGCGGCAGGTGCTCGACGCTCTGGCGGAGGGCCTGCATACGGCCGCCGAGATCAGGGCCCGCGTTTACGAGGACCTCGATCCGCGGCTCTACGGTGCCGCCGAAGGGTCGGTGCTCGCCCACCTGGCGAAGCTGGTGGACGAGAGGCACGTCAAGGTGGAAGGGGACCGCTACCTGCCGATGACGTGACGACGACCCCGCGCCGGCCCAAAGCCACGGACCTTCTAAAGCGACCTGCTAGGCATCGTAGAGTTCGGTCAGGTCCGTTTCCGCGAGTTCCACCAGGAACCCGGCGATCTTCCGCGTTAGCTCCTCGAAGAAACGCTGACCTTTGTCGGCGGTTGCGCGCGACGGGTCCCCGACACCCGTGTCGGAGGTGACGCGCGTCCACTGGCGCGGCGCCCACGCCCAGCCGTCTCTCAAGGCCGCGATCCGGAAGCGCTTCGCCGCGCCGCTGCCCGCCTCGGACAGCGGTAGCACGAGCTCGGGCGCCAGGTGCAACATCAGGCTCGTTTCCATCTCACCGGCGTGGTCGCCCGGTACATCGAAGTAGTCGTCGGTCGCCACGACCTCGTACCAGTTCAACGTGCAGAGGAACAGGTCGAGGTCGACCTGTAACTCGCGGATCATCTGGCGGAAATCGTTGCCGCCGTGCCCGTTCAGAATGACCAGCTTGCGCACGCCCTGCGCGTCGAGGCTCTGGACTAGATCCTCGAGGACCAACGCCTGGGTGCTCGGGTGCAGGTTTAGCGTCAGCTTGATGTCGAGTTGCTGGGTGTTGACGCCGAACGGTACGGTCGGGAGCACGATGACTCTAGCGCCCGCACTCGAGGCGCGGCGCGCCGACTCGATCGCTATACGCTCCGTCTCCAGGCTGTCCGTCCCGTAGGGTAGGTGGTAGTTGTGCGCCTCGGTGGCGCCCCACGGCAGGACGGCGACCTCGTAGTCGGTCTCGCGCACGGTCTTCCAAGTCGTCTCTGCCAGTACGTACGGATCCCCAGCCATCTTCACGTCGTCCTGTCTGTCGCTCGATAGTGCGGGCTCGGTATCTCGGCAAACTACGGGGAACGGAGCATGCCGGACCAGTGGGTCGGCGCCAGACCACCCGCTCCCTGCCTCGACAAGGGCGACCGGCTCTGCTAGACTCAGCCGCCGTATCTGTGATCCCGGCGTCGGCGGGGAAGGGCGCAGTCAGCAGTTGGTGGAGGCGAAAGCGCGAGTTGTCTCGGCTCACGATCATCTTTCTCACGATCTTCGTCGATCTCATCGGGTTCGGCATCGTCCTGCCCCTGCTGCCGTTCTACGCCCAGGAGTTCGGCGCCTCGCCGTTGGTGATCGGGCTCATCGTCGCCGCGCACCCGGCCATGCAGTTCATCTTCGGCCCGCTGTGGGGGCGGGTCTCGGATCGCGTTGGACGCAGGCCGATCCTGCTGCTCGGGCTCGTCGGGTCGGGCTTCTCGTACCTGATCTTCGCGCTGGCCGGCAACGTCGGCTGGCTGTTCGCATCCCGCATGATGGCCGGCATGGCGGGCGCCAACGTGCCCGTCTCTCAGGCCTACATCGCGGACAGCACCGACCTGGCGAATCGCACCCGCGGGATGGGCCTGGTCGGTGCCGCGTTCGGGCTCGGCTTCATCGCGGGGCCGGCCATCGGTGGCGCGCTGAGCCAGTTCGGCTACGCCGTGCCCGGCTTCTTCGCCGCCGCACTCTGCTTCGGGAACGCCGCCGCCGCCGTCTTCCACCTGCCGGAGTCGCTGAGCCCGGAGCTCCGGGCTAGGGCCGGCTCACAGGCCGCGGCAGGCCCGCTGGGACGCCTCAAGTTGGCTGTCCAGTTCGCCCGCGCCCCGGCGATCGGCATCCTGATGACGATCTTCTTGCTGGCCACCTTCGTCTTCGCCGCCTTCACCACCGTCTTCCCGCTCTGGCTCGGCGTCGAGCTGAGTTACGACGCGCGGCACGCCGGGTATCTGATGGCTTACCTGGGCCTGGTCATGGCGGTCCTGCAGGGCCGACTTCTGGGGCCGTTGGTGCGCCGTTTCGGAGAACGGCGGTTGCTGGTAACGGGCACCAGCACGCTCGTCGCCGCTTACCTGATGCTGCCCCTGTCGGGTGCCCTGGCGACTCTCCTGGTTACTCTCGCACTGATCGCTTGCGGTACCGGGCTGAACTGGCCCACGCTGAACAGCCTGGCCTCCCAGTACACCGAGCTCGACAGGCAGGGCGCTATTTTGGGCGTCATGCAATCGCTCTCGGCGCTCGGCCGCATGCTGGGCGCGATATGGGCCGGCTGGGTGTTTGGAACCTGGAGTCCGGCGGCGCCGTTCGTGCTTTGCGCGGCGCTGATGGGTCTGGCGGCGACCGCTGCAGTTCTGTTCATGACCAAAGCCCCGACCCCGGCGCAAGAGCGGCGGGAGCCGGCGCTATCATCCGCCTTGCCCACACCCGGTGCATCGCGTACCAATTGAGATCCTATGCCTGAAGCGCGACCGCGAACGATCGGCGAACTGAGGAGTTCGGGCTACGCCCCGCGCTCCGTCAAGGACGAGATGCGGTCGAACCTGATCGCCAAGCTCGAGTCCGGCGACGCACTGTTTCCGGGCATCGTCGGCTATGAGGACACCGTCATCCCGCAGCTGGTCAACGCCATTCTGGCGCGCCACAACCTCATCCTCTTGGGACTGCGCGGACAGGCGAAGAGCAGGATCCTGCGCCAGCTGATGGATCTGCTCGATGATCACGTACCGATCATCGCCGGCTCCGAGGTGAACGACGATCCGTTCCAGCCGATCAGCAAGTACGGCCGGTTGCGGGTCGAGGAGTTGGGCGAAGCGACGCCGATCGATTGGATCCCGCGCGAGCAGCGCTACGTCGAGAAGCTGGCGACGCCGGACGTGACCATCGCCGACATCATCGGCGATCTCGATCCGATCAGGGCCGCCCGCGGCGGCCACGTGCTGTCCGACGAGCTGACCATACACTACGGCCTGCTGCCGCGTGCCAACCGCGGGATCTTCGCGGTCAACGAGTTGCCCGACCTGGCGGGGAAGATCCAGGTGGGGCTGTTCAACATCATGCAGGAGGGCGACGTCCAGATCAAAGGCTATCCGATCCGGCTGGCTCTGGACGTGCAGCTCGTGTTCACCGCGAACCCCGAAGACTACACGGCGCGCGGCAAGATCATCTCGCCGCTGAAGGACCGGATCGGCGCCGAGATCATGACGCACTACCCGCGTGAGCTCGACCAGGGCGTCGCGATCACGGAACAGGAGGCATGGACCGAGCGGGGCGGCCGCCCGGTGCGCATACCGAGGATGATCAGGGAGATGGTCGAGCGTATCGCGTTCGAGGCGCGCGAGGACCAGCGGGTCGATCGACGATCGGGCGTCTCGCAGCGCTTGCCGATTACAGTTCTGGAGAGCGTCGTGTCGAATGCCGAGCGCCGGGCGATCGCGAATCGTGCGGAGCGCGTCGTACCTTGGGTCGCGGATATCTACGCGTCGTTGCCATCGATCACCGGTAAGTTGGAGCTCGAGTACGAGGGCGAACTGGAGGGCGGCACCAAGATAGCCCTGGACCTCATCTCACGCGCAGCCGGCGCGACGTTCGACCAGTACTTCGTCGAGGAAGACGCCGAGCCGATCGTCGAGTACTTCGATACCGGCGGCGCGCTTCAGGTCGCCGAGCTCTCCAGTGCCGACGCCTGCCTCAAGGGCTTTGGGTCCGTGCCCGGCCTCGTCGAGCTGGCCCGGACCGCGGGCGCGGCCGACGCCGATCTGGCTGAGGCGGAGCGGCTCGTCGTCGCGGGCGAGGTTGTCCTCGAGGGCCTGGTGGCGAAGCGCAGGATCAGCCGCAGCGCGGCGGGCAGCTACTCGCGGCGCGGCGATCGACGGCGGCGGCCGCCGCACGGGCTGGGAGACACGGCGTGGCCCCACGAGATCTGAGCATCCACCACCACCATCTGACCGCCGGCCGCCATCTCTACCCGGCCCTCGTCTTCGCGCAGTTCCTGCACGCCTTCGAGGACTACGTCGCCAACTTCCATGAGCGCTTCCCGCTCTTCTCCCTGGCCCCCGAGTTCTTCGTCACGCTCAACCTCGCCCTCTTCATGCTGCTGGCGGCGATGATCCCGTCCGTCGTGCACGGCCGGCTCTGGGCCCTCAAGATCGCCAAGTTCTGGGCGATCGTTCAGATCCTCACCGGTGCCGGGCATCTGATGATCGGAGTCATCGAGTGGGGCTACTACCCCGGGCTGTGGACGGCGCCGCTCCTGCTCATCTTCGGCGCCGCGTTGGGCCGCAGCCTCCGCACGCCCGTGCCGGCCACCGAGGCCGCCGCCGACTGAACCGGGCCGCGGCCAGTCGGCCCAGAGGATGCCCGGGCCGGCAAGCACACCGAGCGTCGTCAGATTATCGATCTGTATTGCGCGCCCGCGACCGGGCCCGCAGTATGGGCCCACCGGGATAGGGCTGAGGAGAGTCGTGAACTACTAGCCCTGCTGCCTCAGGTATGTGACCCGTGGCAGACGCTCACCTGATCATCGCGCCGCCAAACTCGCTCACCTCATCGAGCGCTGGGCACGCACATCCCGTCGACTTCCGGCGAGTTCCATATGCCTGTCGACAGAGGCCGGAGACAATTCCCCGATCGAGAAACCCGGAGGCATCCAGATGAGCGCGGTCAAGCGTAACACGCGGCTCCTCTACATCGTCACCTGCACGTCTCTGATGCTGGCAGGCTGCCGCGACGAGGGTGTGCTGCGCTACGAGACGACGGATGAGGTGCTGGCGCGCGCCGCCGAGATTATGCGGCAGACGCTGGACGATCCGCGCACACTTCAAGAGCACGACAGCCTGCTCGAGCTGGGGGCCGCCTACCTCGATCCTCGGTTCGGCGTCGCCGCCGACTACGCGACCTGGCACGACTACAGGTTGGAGTACGAGGCGGCCATCGACTCGAGCCTGGACCTGCAGCGCCTCGGCCTCGAGCGGCGAAGCGCCGCGGATCCGCTCGAAGCGCCCGCCGTTCTGGGGGGTTGGGCCCGGCAGGTGGAGACCGCCGGATCGCCAACCGAGCTAATGACCCGGGCCCTCGAAGCCGCCGACATCCCTCGCCCGGAGTTCGTTTCCCGGTCGGCTGAGGGTGACGCGATCGAGGCCATCGATGCGGCCGTCCGGCAGGCGCATCGGATCCTCGACCGGGAGATGCTGGGCGGTCTCGGCCCGGACGAGCGGGCGCTGTTGGGCTTTCTCGTCCGCTACTTCACCGTGACCGGTGGCACGTACCAGCCGGTGGCCTTCGACGCCCCCAGGTACTACTGGGCGTGGCCTGCTACAGAATGGATCTTCGAGCCAGGAGCAGGGCGGACTCCCCTCGGGGTTGACGTGCCCGACGCGCTGCCGAGCGTGACCTCCATCTACCGCCTCTATCAGGCCCTGGCGGGAAGGGACTTCCCAACCCGGGTCTTTCCTCACCCGCCGGCGGAGAGCGAGTGGGGCGGTCAGCACGCCGCGTTTACCAATATTGGCGTGGACCTCTCCGCCGCCGCCCGCGCCTTCGCAGCCGTGGCGCCGCTGCTCGAGCCGGCCTTCCTCGAGAGGGTGGAGCGGGAATCGCGTTCCGCGACGCCGTCGGCGCAGGAGCCGGTCTCGGGCGTGCAAGGCGAGGTTCTGCTCCATCGAGAGACCGAGTACGGCGACCTGATCATCGGCGGCCCGGGGGCCAATCGCTACACCACGACCCAGGCGTCGGTCATCATCGATGTGGGTGGGGACGATACCTACGAGACCGAGTACGACCTCAGCCGTCTCGGGCGCTTTCCGCTGCGCATCGTGATCGATCTGCACGGCGACGACGTCTATGGCCACCGAGGGGCCGTTGGACCGGGCGCCGGCGTCTTCGGGCTGGGCATCCTGCTGGATCAGGAGGGGGACGATCTCTGCGCCCAGGGTGTGGACCCGGCGCGCGGCCGAGCGCGGCAGGCCCTTCTCAGCAGCGACAGCCTGGGATCGGGAATACGCTGGGTCGATCCCGCCCGCGTGTACGGCGGTGAGCCGCCGGCCTCTCTGGACGGCGGGTTCTCCTTCGGGGCTTCCTTCTTCGGCATCGGGCTTCACCTCGACCGGGCAGGGAACGACACCTACCTGGTCGATAAGTGGGCCCTCGGCGCGGCCTCGGCACCAGGCGTCGGCGTGCTGGCCGACGAGTCGGGCGACGACTGGTACGTCGCCGCCATTCAGAGCGTCGGCATCGGGTTCAACAAGGGGGTTGGCATTCTGCGGGACGCCGGGGCGGGCGCTGACCGCTATCAGTCCTGGGGCGTCTACCGCTCGTCATACACGTACCGCGAGCCCAACTACACTGTCGACGCCGGTTACGAGGGGTTCGGGATCGGCGCCGGCTCCGGGTGGCGCAGCGAGAGGGGGATGACCCGTCGCCCTGAATTGGCTCTCGCTGCGTTCGTCGGCGGGATCGGTCTGGTGAGCGACGGCGGCGGCGATGACGTCTACGTCGGTAGCACGTTCGGTATGGGGGTTGGATTCACGGCCGGCATCGGCATGCTCGTCGACGGCTCCGGAGACGACGTCTATGTGGAGATGAAGGGAGAGGAAGATCACGGTGGATTCGCCGAGGGGGTCCATCACGGCACGGGGCTCTTCCTTGACCGGGCCGGGAACGATTTCTACAGCGGCGGCTTCGCCGGCGCCGGCTGGGACCTCGGGCTCGGCTACTTCATCGACATCGCGGGCGACGACTACTACACCGATCTCTGGAAGATCAGATTCCGGCCGGCCGCTTCCCCGATACGGTCACTGGCTGTGTTCCTGGACGGAGGCGGCCTCGACACGTTGAGTGGTGACGTCACGACCGACTGGGCCAACGCCTCGGAATTCTATCCGGGAGAGACCTACCACCCGGATATCGGTGGCAACTTCTCATTCGTTCTGCTCTTGGGCTCCGAACCTGACCGGCTGCCGCCGGCGCTGGCGGAGACCGTGCGCGGTCCGGTAACGCTCACCTCTGTGTCGTACGGTGAAGAAGAAGACGGTAACGAGTACGTCCGCGGCATAGGCGTCGTCCTGATCGAGGCGGCCGGGCGGGAACCGCGCTGACGTTTCAATCGGAAGTGCGGGCGGGAACCGGGCGGCCCCGAGCGGCGCCTGCTGGCCGGAGCCGGCGTCGGTTCTTGCGCCGGACCGACCAGCGGCCGATTGTTTCTCGTGGTAAACCCGGCGGAACCATGAAACGCAGCCTGCTCATCGTCGACGACGATTCGCGGATCCGGACATCGCTGGCGCACGCGCTGTCCAGTTCGGACACCACGGTGCGCACCGCCGCGGACGCCGATGCCGCCCTGATGGCGCTGGCCGAGTCGCCCGCCGACATCGTACTCGCCGACGTGCGTATGCCGGGTATGGACGGACTCGGCCTGCTGCGCCTCTTGCGCGAGCGTGCGCCGGAGGTCGCGGTCGTGCTGATGACGGCCTACGACAACCTGCCGACCGCGGCCACGGCGATGCGGGAAGGCGCGGCAGACTTTCTCGTCAAACCGCTGGACCTGCACCAGCTACGCGGCGTCATCGACAAGGTGTTCGAGGACCGCGCCGCGCGCGCGGCCGCCGCACGCGCACCGGCCGGCGAGATCGCCGATCACGCGGACGAGCTTATCGGACACGACCCGCAGATGGTCGAGATCTTCAAGACGATCGGCCAGATATCCGCCACACGCACGAACGTCGTCATCCGCGGCGAGAGTGGTACCGGCAAGGAGCTCATCGCGCGGGCCATCCACCTCAACTCGCCATACGCCCAAGAGCCGTTCGTGCCGGTGAACTGCACGGCGCTCCCCACCACGTTGCTGGAATCCGAGCTGTTCGGCCACGTGAAGGGCGCGTTCACCGGCGCTTCCGGCGACCGACGCGGCCGATTCGCGCTCGCCGGGAAGGGGACGATCTTCCTCGACGAGATCGGCGATACATCGCTCGAGTTTCAGAGCAAGCTGCTGCGCGTGCTACAGGAGCACGAGTACTATCCCGTGGGCGCGGATATGCCTGAGACGACGGAAGCCCGCGTCATCGCGGCGACGCACCGCGACCTCGAGGCGATGGTCGGCCAGGGCGAGTTCCGGGAGGATCTCTACTACCGCCTGCGGGTGGTGGAGATCGTGGTGCCGCCGCTCCGCGACCGCATCTCGGACCTCCCACCCCTAGCCGAGCACCTGGTGCGCAAGGCCAGCCGCGCCATCGGTCGTGAGCCCCCGCTGCTGGCCCCGGAAACGGTGGATGCGCTGGTGGCTCATAACTGGCCGGGCAACGTGCGCGAGCTCGAGAACTGTCTGACTCGGGCCGTCGTTCTCTCGGGCGGCGATGTCATTCGGCCTGAAGATCTGGCACTGGGGCCGCTGTTCTCGCCGGCGCGGCGGCTCACCACGCTAGAGGACGTCGAGAAGGAGCACGTCGCTTACGTGCTCGAGGCGACACGCGGCCACAAGTCGCGCGCGGCGGAGATCCTCGGTATCTCCAGGCCGCGGCTCGACCGCCTGATCCAGAAGTACCAGCTCGAAGGTCTGAGCCGGGCTGGCGGGCGCGCCGCCCCCGACGCCGACTCAGACTAGAGACCGCTCGCATGGTTCGGCCGCTCTCGTTTCGAGCCCGCATCCTGCTCATCGTCCTCGCGGTGGCGGTCATACCGTTGGGGATGCTCGGGCTATGGCTGACGCGAGCGACCGCGCGCTCGGGCGAGGAGCTGGTGCGGTCGCGGCTGGAAGAGTCGCTGGACCAGACCGTCGGCGCGATCGCGTCACGCTGGGTCCAGCTGCGCTCATCGCTTCTCTTCCTGACCGAGGAACCGGGCGTCCTGGACGCCTTGCGCGCCGGGACCGTCCCGAGCGTGCCGCCGGGGCTGGTCCGGCGGTTCGATGATCTCGACGCCTCGGTCTTGGCCGTGGTCGTGATGGACACGGCGCGCCGCGAGTACTGGGCGCTGGAGCGGCCGTCCTCGGGGGGGAGCTCACTCGATGAGCGCTCCTTCATGCCACCCCTCCCTGTGCGCCTGGACGTGTGGGACCGGCCCTCAGGAAGCTTGCTCGGGACCGTCGAGGTCCGCATGTCCGCGGACGGTCTCTTGCCCGCGGGCCGGTTCGCGCCGGCGCTGGTCGGCCAGGTTCTCGGCCTCTTCGACTCGTCGACCGGCGTGCCACTCTCGTCCCTGCCCTTCGACCCTTCCCTGCTCGGTGCGGAGGAGTTCAACTGGGCCGGTCAACGCTGGATCGCGAGCCGGCGGACGTTACGCGACCCGCCGATCCGAATCGTCGCCGCCGCGCCGCTCACGCCCTTCACCCAACCGTTCGAACGAGCGGCGCGGCGCGGTAGCATCTTGCTCCTCGCCGTGACGCTCGCGGGCTTGGCGCTCGCCGCGCTACTGGCCAACCGCCTGACACGGTCGCTGGCGCGGCTCTCGGCTGCGGCGGACGCCGTCTCCCGCGGCGACCTGCGGCAGCGTGTCGAGGTCCATCGTGACGACGAGGTCGGACGCCTCGCCCAGGCGTTCAACACCATGACCGAGAGCCTGACGCGCACTTTGGACGAGCTCGCGAGCCGCGAATCGCTCGCCGCTGTCGGCCAGTTCGCCGCCTCACTGGCCCACGAGGTCCGCAACGCGCTTACCGCCGTTCGCGTCGATGTGCAGTCGGTGCAGGAAGAGCTCCCCGCCGATTCCCCGCTCGGCGAAGTCCAGGAGCGAGCCCTGCGCGAGATCGTCCGGCTCGACGAGACGGTGAGCAAAGCGCTCGAGGTGGCGCGAACCGGGGAGATGCGGGTGGAGCAAGTCGATCTGCGCGAGCCGATCGAGGCGGCGGCGGACGCGGCGATGCCGCTGTTCAGGGAGCGTGCAGCGGCGCTAACGCTGCAGCTCGGCGACGCACCACTACCCGTCGCCGGGGACAGCGGAGCGTTGGAGCAGCTGTTCCTCAATCTCATGCAGAACGCGGCTCAAGCGCTCGAGCCTGGCGGCGCGGCGACGGTGGTGGCCAGCGCGAAGGACGAGAGGATCGAGGTGACCGTCAGCGACAACGGCAGCGGGATCCCCGAGCGCGAGCTGAGCCGCATCTTCGAGCCGCTCTTCTCCACGAGACCCGAAGGCACCGGGCTCGGCCTGACGATCGCGCGCCGCATCGCCGTCGCCCACCGTGGAACTCTCGAGCTCGATAGCGAGGTGGGGAAAGGGACCACCGTAACGATCCAGCTAGCGCTCGCGCCCTCCCGCCAGGCAGCCGCCGGTTTGTCACGTTCCGGCCCAGAATTGTAAAGAAGCGTTACAGGCCGGTTCGAAGTCACTGCACCACCGCCTCAGCTAACTTGCGTCCTTTCACGTCGTTGCAGCCGAGCGGCAGAAGCGGCCCGATCCTTGTTCAGAAGGATCTGAAAGTGGATCAGGTCTAGCCGACGCGCCGTGCCCCGACGGTTCCGGGCGCCGGCCGCCGCTCACGCGGAGGTTGATCATGAAGCGACAGACTGCAAGGCTGCTCTGCTTGGGACTCGTGGCTTTCTTCCTGGGCTGCCGGCCTGACGCCAGCGAAAGGCGAAGCGATCTCGCGCTGGCCGGTGCCGCTCCCGGGACCCAGCCACGGCTCGCCCGGCAGAATCCGCAGGACGAGCTGGTGATTCGCCGTCTGTGGGAGGGTCCCGACCCCCAATTCTGGTCGGGGAGCGTTTCCCCCGACGGCCGGTTCGTGTCACAGGTGATTTCGCCTATGGATCTCGGGGTGATCGATCTCCTTAGTGGGGAGGTGAAACGGGTCAACAAAGGGCCCTGGGACACAGGCGAATACCCCGAGGAGTCGTTCTTCTCAGCCGACGGGCGACAGCTCCTGTTCAAGTACTGGAGCGAGGACCCGCAGGGCTATGAGATCCGGACCATTGGGATCGACGGCTCGGACCAGAAGGTGGTCTGGCCGAATCCCGGAGGCGATGTGCTGAAAGACGCCGATCTGAAGGACTGGTCCGACGACGGCCTCCACATCCTGGCTTTAGTGTGGGACGGTCAGTTCCCCAGCGCCCGGATGCAGATCGGGCTCATCTCGTTGGTGGACGGCTCGATCCGCTACCTAAAAGAATTCCGCGGACGGGGGGTGGAATCCTCGGTCTGCGTGCTGTCGCCGGATGGGCGGCTCGTCGCCTACGACCTGTCGTCCTCGCTGCACGCCGACCACGACATCTACCTGCTCCCGGTTGATGGAGGTCGAGAGGTCGACCTGCTCACCGGCCCCGCCGACGATCGACTCCTGGGCTGGATGCCTGACGGCTCGGGCGTCCTCTTCTACAGCGATCGCGGGCTCACGCAAGGGATCTGGTTATTACGAGTCTCGGACGGCAGGCCCGCCGGCGAGCCGATGCTGCTGCGCGGCGACCTCTGGGGCCTCGAACCGATCGGATTCTCCCGCGATGCTTACTACTACGGCGTCATGACACAGCGACCGCAACTTCATACGACAATCATCGACCCGCAGACGTGGAGGCTTGTGACACCACCCGCTGCGATCGAGGATCCCTCGCTGGGAACGAGCGCCATCGGTGTCTGGTCACCCGACGGCCGACATCTGGCCTACATGCGCGAAAGTCAACGAGGCTGGACAGTCGTCATCCGCTCAGTCACCGGGGACGACAGCCGGGAGATTGCCCTGTCGCCAATTGAGGCCAGGGGTCTGATCAAGTGGACCGATGACGGTCAAGCCCTGCTCATGGGTGCGTCCGACTCCAGCGGTGTTGGAGTTTTCAAGCTGGATCTCAGCACAGGAGCGGCCGGCAGCATCTGGCAGTGGGAGCCCCCATTCTGGCCACGGTTTTCCCAGTTATCCCGTGACTTGAAGACGGCGTATTTCGCCCGCCGCTGGCCCGAAGAACCAAGCACCCGCGAGATCGTGGCGCGCGATCTGGCCAGCGGACGCGAACGGCAAATCACCACTACAGCGAGTATCGCCAGCCTCTCGCTATCGCCCGACGGTCGAACGCTGGCTTTCGCCGACGGCGACCGGCCGCCGAATGTCACGCGAATCGCGACGGTCTCGACCTCCGGGGGCGAGATCCGAGAACTCTATCGAGCGGCAGGGGCCGAAGAATTGCACATGGATTACACGATGCCCTGGAGTTCCGACGGCCGCTACGTCGTGTTCCTAAATTTCGATGCGGGTGCCAATCGCTACTCGCTCTGGCGGGTTCCGGCGGCGGGCGGCGAGCCCAGCCGTATGGAGCTCCCGCTCGGTGACCCGCCGGGTATGAGGTGGTTGAGTTTGCACCCCGACGGCAATCGGATCGCCTTCAACTCGCGTCGGTTCAGGGGCGAGATCTGGGTGGTCGAGAACCTGCCGGGCACGAGGTGACCGTGACGGATCTCGAGTCGTCGGCCGGGCGCGTCGCGCCCGGCCGACGGCAGCTCGCTAGGCTGTGCTAATCTCGTGTGCCGGGCTCCGAGGTCTCAGCTGGCAGGTAATCCTCCATCACCCAGACCTCGTAGGCCGTCATGATGATGACGTCGGTCTAGGGCGCTCGCTCCTTCAGCAATTGTAACAGATCGATGCCGTCCAGCCCCGGCATGCGCACGTCGGAGAGCACCAGGTCGGGCCGCTGTGCATCGACGGCGGCGAGTGCCTCCTCGGCGCTGGGCGCGGTGCGCACCTCGGTCTCCTCATCGGCCAGGACTTCGGTGAATGCGCTGCGGATCGTGGGGTCGTCGTCTACTACGAGGATCCGTCGTGCCATGTCGGCTCACCGGCCCGGGTGCGCTCAGGGGTGACTCGCACCCAGCGGTGGAGATAATAGACCTCTCCCCGTCCCCCCGCCAGTCGCGTGCCGCGGCGGATGGGCGCCGCAAGTCTTTTACTAGTAGTGAATTAGCGTCTCGGCCGGCCCTGCTCACCCGTTCGAACGTAACGGAACGTAGCGGCTGCGAGGTCCAGGACGTTACAACCGGACTCCCACTCGCAGCCTCACGTCGCGCGGCGAATCTCCTTGCGCATCATCTCGTTCTTCTCCCTTCGTCGTGAGCGTCGGTGACCAGCTGTGCCAGCACGCGGCGGTTGGCGGCAGGGAAGGCGTAGCGATCCAGGTCCTCGCGCCGCACCCACGTGACCTCCTGGCAACCCAGCGGCCGCGGCGTGCCGGTACGGTACCGGCAGTGGAAGGCGTGGAGTGTGATCTCGAAGTGGCTGTACGCGTGGTCGACCTCGGCGATCTTCGCGCCCGGCTCGACCTCGACTCCCACCTCTTCTCCCACCTCGCGGACGACCGCCGCCTCGAGCGACTCGCCGGGCTCCGGCTTGCCACCGGGAAACTCCCAGAGGCCGCCGAGCAGCCCTTCCGCCGGTCGCTTGGCGATCAGGATCTCGTCACCGCGCCAGACCACGCCCACCGCGATGTCGTGGTGCGGTCGCTTCCTCGCCGGTCGGCGCCCCGGGCGCTCCGCCACCGTGCCGTTGGCGCGGGCCAGGCAGAGGCGCTCGATGGGACACGCATCGCAGCGCGGCGCGCGCGGTGTGCAGATCGCCGAGCCCAGATCCATTAGCGCCTGGTTCACGTCGCCGGGCCGCTCGGCGACCAGCGGCTCGCCGCGGTCCCGAAGCGTCGAGTCGCTGGGGTCGGCCAGGTCGCGTAGACGGCTCAACACGCGCCGCACGTTCCCGTCCACCGCCAGGGCTGGCTGGTTGAACGCTATGGCGGCCACGGCCGCCGCCACGTAGCGGCCGATTCCAGGCAGCGCCCGCAGGCTCTTCTCGTCGCGCGGCAGCTGGCCGCCGTGCTCCGTGACGATGATGCCAGCAGCCTTGTGGAGATTGCGTGCGCGGGCGTAGTAGCCGAGCCCCTCCCAGGCTTTCAACACGTCGTCCAGATCTGCCGCAGCAAGTGACCCGACGTCGGGAAAGCGCTCGAGGAAGCGCCGGTAGTAGGGGATGACCGTGTGCACCTGCGTCTGGACCAGCATGACCTCGGCGACCCAGACGCGGTAAGGGTCGGACGTGCGGCGCCACGGCAGATCGCGGCGCTGCGCGTCGTACCAGGAGAGCAAACGCCGTCGCAGATTCGAAGAGTTGGAATCGGTGTCCACTATGGCATGCTCAGCCGGGAGGAGCCGGGGGACCGACGCGCGTAGTTGGTTCTAGCGACCCGGCTCGGATCAAGAGGCCAAGTCTGCGGGTGAATTGCCCAACGCTCTCGCGGGATGCACGGACCCCGACTGCCGGGTCGACCGGAGCGCGCGGTCCCCCGGCTCCGACCTCCGGGTCGACCGGAGCGCGCGGTCCCCCGGCTCCGACCTCCGGGTCGACCGGAGCGCGCGGTCCCCCGACTCCGACCTCCGGGTCGGCCGGAGCGAGCGATACCCCGGCTCCGACCCATGCGCACGTCAGTCCGCACCGAAATCCCGCTCGAGCGTGCCCCAGTAAACGACGCGGGCGGGTCCTTCCAGCTCGAGGTCGGAGAAGCCAGCGTCCGGGTCGCGCCGGAAGCGGACCGTCAGACGGTCGCCGCTCCTTGTCGTGACCTCGACCGGCGACTCGACCTGGCCGGCCGCGCAGAGTGCGACGGCGGCGGACATCGAGCCGCTACCGCAGGCGAGTGTCTCCGCCTCGACGCCGCGCTCGTAGGTGCGGATGCGTATGCGATGTCGGTCGACGACCTGGACCAGGTTGACGTTCGCCCCGCGAGGGCCGAGCTCCGGTGCGGAGCGCAGCGGCCGGCCGAGCGGTTCGATGGGACCTTCCGGCAGCGCATCGACAGGGACCACGAGGTGAGGGATGCCGACTTCGACGAAGTGGCCCGTGCACTCGCCGTCAGCGCCGCTCACCGTGCGCTCGAGCTCGACGGTCGGCCGGACTCGATAGCGGAGCGCTACCTCGGCGCCCGACACTCGAGCCTCGATGTCGCCGTCGTCCGTAGTTATCACCATCTGCTCCGCCGCCAGCCCTTCGAGCGCGGCGAAGCGGGCGGCGCAGCGCGTGCCGTTCCCGCAGGTCCCGAACTCGCGACCATCCGGGTTCCAGAAGCGGACCCGGACGTCGGCGTCTAGCCGGTCGCTGGGGCCGACGACTATGAGACCGTCGGCGCCGACCGACGTACCCCTGCGACAGAGCTCCAGCGCCAGCGCTCCGAGATCGGGCACCTTCGCGGCTGCTGCGGCGTTAAGCAGGATGAAGTCGTTACCGGCGCCCGAGATCTTGCAGAAGCCGAGGCGGCCCGCGTCGCTCACGCCTCGACCTCGGGCCGCGCCTGCTGTTCGTCTTCGGGCTCGCCGGCAGCCTCGTCGTCGGGCGGCGGCTCCGCGTCCTCCGCTGCCTCGTCCACCTCGGGCTCAGCGCGGCGGCGGCGGCGCCGCATCATTATGGCGGTCGAGCCGACGCCGATCAGCAGGCCGGCGAGCAGGGGAACCAGACTGATCAGGGCGATCGATACCTCGAAGTCCCAGACGAGGAAGACGACGGGGACGGGCACGAGGTTTTGCGCGGCGAAGACTATGATGACCGCCGTCAATATCATCAGGCCGATCTCGCGTATCCTTATCATAGCGTCCCCCGTGGTGATTCTCTGGGCGCTCCGAGCGTGATCCGTGAAGTTGTCAGACGTCGCCGGGACAAGCTAACTTGGCCCGACTCTCGGCGGTAGAACTGAAGCGATTGGCCGGCATGCGTTTCACCACCTACTCGAAGTACACGGGGCAGCTGCTCGAGTCGCTCAACCTGCAGGAGCTGCTCGACCAGCTCGCCGATTTCCTGCTGCAGAGCGGGTTCGCCGGCGGACCGTTCTATCATCCGTTCTGGGGCGAACTGGGCGCCGACGAGCCGCAGGACAACCTCGACGCGCTCAAGCAGGCGATCCTCCAGCAGCTGTTGGAGAGCGGGCACGTCACGCCCGAGATGCTGAGGGCGCTGGCCGAGGAGCCGGACGCGGAGGGCGCGCGGCAGCTGGCGGAGCTACTGGATGACATCGTGCGTCGGTTGATCGAGGAAGGCTACCTGAGCACGGAACAGATGCCGCAGCTGCCAACGGAAGGTCAGCCGGTGACGGGCCCGGGCAGCATCGGGAAAGGCGCGTCCCGCTCGATCAAGTTCAGTCTGACGCAGAAGGGTCTCGATTTCCTGGGCTACAAGACGCTCAAGGGTCTGTTGGGCTCGATCGGCAAGTCGAGCTTCGGCGCGCACGATACGCCCGAGCTGGCGACCGGTGTCGAGGCGGAGGCGGCGTCGAAGAAGTACGAGTTCGGCGATACGATGAACCTCGATGTGCCGTCGACGCTGAAGCGAGCGATCGAGCGTGAAGGGCTCGGCGTGCCGATCGACCTGGAGTACGACGACCTGCACGTGCACCAGTCGGAGTACCGCTCGTCGTGTGCGACCGTGCTGATGCTCGACTGCTCGCACTCGATGATTCTCTACGGCGAGGACCGCTTCACACCGGCCAAGAAGGTCGCACTCGCCCTGGCGCATCTCATACGAACACAGTATCCCGGCGACACTTTGCGGGTCGTCCTCTTCCACGATACCGCCGAGGAGATCCCGCTCGCCGAGTTGGCCAGAGCGCAGGTGGGCCCGTACCACACGAACACAGCTGAAGGCTTCCGGCTCGCGCGTCGCTTGCTGCTCGCCCAGAAGAAGGACATGCGCCAGATCATCATGATCACCGACGGTAAGCCGTCGGCGATGACGGTCGGTCCGGGACAGGTCTACAAGAACCCGATGGGGCTCGATCCCCGGATCCTCAGCGCGACATTTCGCGAGGTGACCCTGTGTCGCCGGTCGGGCATCCAGATCAACACGTTCATGGTGGCACGGGACTACGCGTTGGTCGAGTTCGTCAAGAAGGTGTCGGAGCTGTGCCGGGGTAAGGCGTATTTCACCTCCACCGTCACGCTCGGCCAGTATCTGATGATGGACTTCCTGCGCCGTAAGACGCGCCGCGTCTCCTGACCATGGTACACATCGAGGACCGCGGCGGCGGTGTCCGGTTCGAGGTGCGGGTCCAGCCCCGCGCCTCACGCACCGAGGTCGCCGGCACACACGGCGATGCGCTGAAGATCCGGCTGGCGGCGCCGCCGGTCGAAGGCGCCGCGAACTCGGAGCTCGTCGCATTCCTCGCCGGGCAGCTGAAAGTGTCGAAGTCGGCGGTGAGGATCGTGAAGGGCGAGCGGGGGCGCAACAAACTCGTCGAGATCGAGGGGGTCTCTCAGGCTGATGTACAAGCGCTGCTCCGCTAGTCCGGCCTCAGCCGCGGACCGGTCGCCGACGTGAGCCCGACTGCGCGCCTTCGGCCACTGACCGTCGCCGCCTACGGCGCGCCGGCCCTCGTGCTCGCCGCGCTGGCGCTGACCTTCTACGTCTTTTTGCCCAAGTACTACGCCGATGTCCTCGGCATCGACCTGACCGTGCTCGGCGTGGTCGTCCTGTTGTCGCGCGTCTGGGACGCGGTCATCGATCCGGCGATCGGGGCGCTGTCAGACCGCACGCGAAGCCGCTGGGGCCGACGCCGCCCCTGGATGGTGGCGGGCGCCGTCCCGCTCGCCGGCTGCTTCGTGCTGCTCGTCGTGCTGCCGCGCGCGGCGGAGGACCCGCTGGTCGAAGGGCTGTACCTGGGCGCCCTCACCTTTCTGTTCTTTCTGTTCTGGACGATGGTGACGGTGCCCTACGAGTCGCTGGGCGCGGAGTTGTCGTTCAACTACGACGAGCGCAACCGGCTACTCGGCACGCGTGAGGCGGCGGTCTTGGCCGGAACGCTGGTGGCGGCGGTGATCCCCATCTTGGCGGGTGTGGGGGCCGACCTGACGGGCGACCTGGCCCGGGAACGGGCGCGCTACCTCGATATCGCGCTGATCTACGCGCTTCTCGTTGCCGTGTTGATCGGTGGCTGTGTGCTGGCCGTGCCCGAGCGGCGCTGGGCCGAGTCGCAGCGACCGAAGGCGTTTCTGCGCAACCTGGCGGGCATCTGGCGGAACCGTCCGTTCCGGATCCTCCTGAGCGCGTACGCGGTGACCGCCCTCGGCTTCTCCGTCGCGGCGACGCTCATCCTGTTCTACGTGCAGTATGTGCTGGGTAGCGGGGCGGGCCCGCTGTTTCTCGCCGTCTATCTGGGGATCGGCACGGCGACGGTTCCGCTGTGGGTCTTTCTGGCACGACGCTTAGAGAAGCGGCGCGCCTGGCTGCTGGCGCTTGGTGTGAACACGGCGGCGTTCGCGCCGGCGCTTCTGTTGGGGCGCGGTGACGCTGCGATCTTCGCCGTCATCGTCGTCGTCTCGGCGTTGGGGGTGGGAGGGCTGATGTCGATTCCGGCCTCGATGCAGGCGGACACGATCGACTATGACGAGTGGACGAGCGGTACGCGGCGCGAGGGCGAGTACGTCGGGTTCTGGTCTATCGTCAAGAAGCTGGCGGCGGCTCTGAGCGCCGGGCTAGCATTTCCTATCCTCGACTTCTCCGGCTACGTGCCCGGCTCGGGTCAACAGGCGGCGGCCGCGATCTGGGCGCTCCGGCTTCTGTACGTGGGGACGCCGACCCTGTGCAATCTGATCGCTATCGGAATCGCCTGGCGCTATCCGATCGACCGGGCAGCGCACGAGCGGATTCGTGACGATATCGACACCCGGTTGGCGTCGGGCGCCGCAACTCTAGCCTCGGGAGCATGATGTTATCCATCGCCGTGACCGCGTTGGCGGTAAGTGTCTTTATGATGACGCTGGTCTGGATCGTGAGCCTGGTCAAGCGCGACGCCGGCATCATCGACGTATTCTGGGGACTCGGCTTCGTGCTCGTGACCTGGCTCTACTTCTTCATGAGCGAGGGCACGACGGCCAGAGGATACCTCGTCCTGATCGCGGTCACGCTCTGGGGCCTCCGCCTGTCTCTGTACATCCTCGCGCGCAACTGGGGGAAGCCCGAAGACTACCGGTATCGCGAGATGAGAGAGCGCAACCCGCGCACCTTTCCCTGGCGCAGCCTGTTCACCGTGTTCTGGCTGCAGGCTTTCCTGCTCTGGGCCATCTCGATCCCCCTCTTACAGGCTCAACACAGCGCTGTGCCCGAAGGCTTGACCTGGTTGGATGCGCTGGGCGCTCTGGCCTTCGCCGTCGGCTTCGCCTTCGAGGCCGGCGGCGATTGGCAGCTGGCTCGCTTCAAGCGCGACCCGGCCAACGCCGGCAAAGTCTTCGATCGCGGATTCTGGCGATACACACGACACCCCAACTACTTCGGCGACGCGATGGTGTGGTGGGGATTCTTCCTGTTCGCCGCCGCGACGCCGGGCTCGCTCTGGACGATCTACAGCCCGCTGCTCATGACCGTACTGTTGATGCGGGTGTCGGGTGTCACGTTACTCGAGAGAAGGCTGGCGGATGTCAAGCCCGGCTACCAGGACTACGTCGAGCGGACCAACGCCTTCTTCCCCTGGTTCCCGAAGAGGAACTAATACCGACTACCGATCACTGATCACTGACTACTGATCACCGATCACCGATCACTGACTACTGATCACTGATCACTGATTACCGATCACTGACTACTGATCACTGATCACTGATTACCGATCACTGACCACTGACTACCGTGCAGCAGGTCGTACAGCGCGGCTCCGCGAGGTGTTGTGAGACAGGTACCGGCGACGACTCTGGCGATCCTCTTCCTGCTGGCGGCGGCACTCGCCTGCCCGATCCAGAGACCGCCCATCCCGTGGGAGTACTACGGATTCCGAGCGGTGCTGGAGGAGAGCGTGGCCGACACCGCCGCCGCGGAGCTGAGAGGTGATCCGGCGATGCAGGACAGGCTGGAAGACAGGCTCCCCGATCTGGCGGCCATTCTGACGACGGACTCGCTGGTCGCGACGCTCGACGGGGACGCGTTTCTCTGGCCCCTGGCGAGCGCAGTCGCCGCCGTCCTGATGCGGACCCTCGAGTCCGAGCATGCCACCGGCAGGGTGCGCTCGGCGTACGGGAACCCGGATGGCCAGCGCGTGGCCGTCGACGCCATCGTCATAGGTCTCGGTAAGGGGCTGCGTTGTCTGCGGGTCGGCGATCGGGAACGCTGAGTTAGCCGTCGGCACCCCGGTCGGCCAACCATCCTTCCAGGTCGATCCCACGGGTAGCGAAGATTCGCATCACGACATCACCGATCTTGTTGTTCGGGGTCGAGGCGCCGGCGGTGAGGCCGACCTCGACCTCGCCCGTGGGTAGCCAATCGCTGTCCACGACGACGCGATCCGTCCCGACAACCTTGTGGCTGATCGTCTGCGCCTGTGGGTCGATGCAGGTGGAGTCCTCCACGTGGTAGGTCTGCGTGTGCCCCGCGCAGATCTGTGCCAGGTGGTTCGTGTTACTCGAGTTATAGCCGCCGATCACGATCATGATGTCCGGTGGCGATTCCATCATACGTGTCACGGCGTCCTGCCGGTCCTGCGTCGCGCTGCAGAGCGTGTCGAAGTGACGATAGTGGGCGTCCAGGTTATCCTCGCCGTAGCGCTCCGTCATCGCCGCCCGGAACTCCCGGGCGATCCGCTCGGTCTCGGACGCCAGCATGGTCGTCTGGTTCGCCACGCCGATCTTCACCAGGTCGCGGTCCGGGTCGAAGCCCTCGGAGCATGCGTGCCCGAAACTCGCGAGGAAGCCGTCGCGGTCGCCGCCGTTGATGATGTAGTCGCAGACGATGCGCGCTTCGTCCAGGTCGCGCACGATCAGGTAGGCGCCGCTGTGGCCGCTCGCCTGCGACGCCGTCGCCTGCGTCTCTTCGTGGAAGTGCTTGCCGTGAATTATCGCTGTGTAACCGTCACGGGTGTAGCTCTCCACGCGCTTCCAGACATTGAGCACCGAACCGCAGGTCGTATCGACGAGTAGGCACCCGATGTCGCGGAGTTCCTCGAAATCGCGCATCGTCACACCGAAGGCCGGAATGATCACGACATCCTCGGGTGTGAGCCCGCAATAGTCGAATCGGCCGTCTGGGCCCGGCATCAGGAACTCGATGCCCATCTCGCGCAGCCGCTTGTTGACGTGCGGGTTGTGGATGATCTCGCCGAGCAGGAAGAGACGGCGGTCGGGGAATTTGTGCCGCGCCTCGTAGGCGTATTGTACGGCGCGATCGACGCCGTAGCAGTAGCCGAACTCCTCGGCCAGGCGCACCGTGACGCCACCCGAGGAGACGCGATAACCACGCTCGCGCAGCCGGTCGACGACCTGCGAATGGTATTCGCCCTCGAGTACGGGCAGCACCGTTCTCTTGAGACCGAGGCCGGTGCGAAAGTAGGTTCTGCTCTCAGCCATAGGATGAAAAGGGTATTGGGGCGGGGTGTTCGGCGCAAGCTAGAATCGAGCGATTTGCCGGATCTTGGCTATATTTATGGTCCGCCCCGGCCAGCTGTGAACCTCTGGGAGGCTACGATGGTACGGAAGAAGAAGGAATACACGCCTAGGGACATCGGCGACCATAAGCTGCGGCCGGAAAGCCTGATGATGGGCTACGGCTACCGACCCGAATGGTCGGAGGGCGCGATCAAGTGTCCCATCTTCCAGACTTCCACCTTCGCCTTCAAGAGCGCTGAAGAGGGCAAAGCCTTCTTCGAGCTGGCGTACGGGCTGCGCGAGAAGGCGCCCGGTGAAAGCCTGGGTCTCATCTACAGTCGGCTGAACAACCCGGACCTCGAGATCCTCGAGGACCGGCTGACGCTCTGGGATGGAGCGGAGGCCGCATCGGTTCATACCAGCGGTATGGCCGCCATCGCCACCACCGCGTTCACGTTCCTGCGGCCGGGCGATGTGCTGCTGCACAGCGAACCGGTGTACGGCGGCACCGAGCACCTGCTGCAAAACGTGCTGCCGCAGTATGGGATCGAGGTGATAGGGTTCCCTGCGGGCCCGCAGGGGCCCGAGGTGGCCGAGCAGGCCGTGAGCGACAAGTCGGTGGCGGACCGCCTGAGCATGATCTTCCTCGAGACGCCGGCGAACCCGACGAACGATCTGGTGGACATCACGCATTGCGCCGAGCTGGCCAAGCGCTGCTGTGGCGAGCGAGAGCCGGTCGTCGCGGTCGACAACACGTTCCTGGGCCCGCTGTTCCAGCACCCGCTGGAGTTCGGTGCCGATCTGGTCGTTTACTCGGCCACCAAGTTCATCGGCGGCCACAGCGATCTGATCGCCGGCGCCGTGCTCGGCTCTGAGGAACTGATCGCCAAGGTCCTGGAGACGCGGACGTTCCTGGGCACGGCCTCAGATCCGTGGACGGGATGGCTTTTGCTTCGCAGCCTCGAGACGCTGAAGATGCGGATGACCGCGCAGATGAAGAACGCCCAGTATGTGGCCGACTTCCTGGTCAACCATCCCAAGGTCGAGAAGGTCAACTATCTGGGTCATCTGACTGAGGACAATCCGCAGTTCGAACTCTATCGCCGCCAGTGTATCGCGCCCGGCGCCATGGTGGCGTTCGAGGTTCGCGGCGGCGAGGCCGAAGCGTTTCGCTTCCTCAACGCGCTGAAGCTCATTCACCTCGCGGTGAGCTTGGGTGGGACCGAGTCGTTGGCGGAGCACCCGGGCACCATGACGCATTCCGACATCCCGGCCACGAAGCAGCCGCGCATGGGGATCACGCCGAACCTGGTGCGTGTGTCGATAGGCGTCGAGCACTACGAGGATCTGATCGCCGATCTCGATCAGGCACTGGCCGCTGTATGAGCTAGTGAACGCGGACATCGGGCCGCGAGCGTTCAGCCGGCAACGCCGTCGTGCTCGGCCAAGCGCTTCGGATCGCGCATCCATCTCACAGTGCGGCGGATCCCCTCGCGGTAGTCTACCTCCGGCACCCACGCCAGATCGTGGCGGATGAGCGTGCCATCCAGCAAGGTCGAGCACTCCCACAGGTAGGAGAGATCCCGCAGCGCACGTCGTTCGGGGCTGAGCGTGTCGAGGACAGTCAACCAGGCGAGCGGTAGGGAATGGATTTGCGGCGAGAGGCCGGCGGCCTTGAAGACCCGCGTGATGAATTCGCGCGGTGTGGTGGTTGCGAGGCCCGGAGCGGTGTAGTCAGCGCCACGGGCCTCCCGGCGATCCAGCGGCGCGACCAGCGCCCGGGCGGCATCCTCTATGTACAGGAGCTCGATGGGCCGGTCGAGGTTACCCGGGTACCAGACCGGCTTGCCCGCCAGCGCGCGCAGGAAGATCCGGTGCGTGCGGCCACGCTCGACGCCGGGACCGTACACGTCCGGCAGGTGGACCACCGTCCCGCCCTCGGCCGTCACCGCCTTCTCCAGGTCCGCTCGTATCTCGCCCAGACGCGCCGGGCTCGCCTTCGGATGGTCGGGCCCGACACGCTCGCTCTGCGGCGGCCCGTAGACCCACAGGTTGCTGGGGAGCACGAACTGCCCACCGGGACGCAGCGCCTCCAGCGTGAAGCGCGTCGCGTCCCAGTTGAGCGCGAACTCCTGGGCTGGAAAATCGACGCAGTGCACCACGGCGTCGGCGTCCTCCAATGCGGCGGCCACCGCAGCACGATCCAAGATGTCGCCCTCGGCGACGCCCACACGATCGTCCGCTATGCGGCTGCGGAGGGCCTCGGCACTACGGGCGAAGGCCCGTACCTCATGGCCGGCCCGGATCAGCATCTTGACGCTGGCCATGCCGATTGTGCCGGTCGCGCCGGTGACTGTGACTCGCATGAAACGCAAAGTAGCACGGCCCTCGGCCCATGGCGATGACGCGACTGCCGCGATGGCAGGCAGGCGTCCGCCGCCGGCGGCAAATAATGCCAGCCTGGCGCGGGCTGGTTGGCACGGACGGTGCATAAGTGGGCCAAAGCCCCTAGCTTTTGGGGGTAGAGCCGGAAGGTGGCTCGAAGCGACTTTGCCAGTGAGAGGAGAATCGAGTTGACAGACATAGAGAAAGCGATCCCAGACAGGCTGCAGCTACCCGTGCTCCCGCTGCGGGAGACGGTGGTCTTTCCCGGCGTGACGGCGCCGATCGTCGCCGGGCGCGACAAGACGCTGCGGGCCATCGAGCGTGCGCTCGAAGCCGAGGGTGAGACGAAGTCGATTTTCGCCGTTGCACAGCGCGAGAACGTCGACGAGCCGACGTCCGACGTGCTGTACAACATCGGTGTTATCTGCCGGATCGCGCAGGTCCAGCGCTTCCCCGGCGGCCTGCAGCTCTTGCTCGAGGGTGAGAGGCGGGCGACGGCTCTTCACTACAGCGATAGCACCGACGGCTTCCTCGAGGCGGTGGTGACCCCGCTCGCCGATCAGGGGCCACTCAAGCCGGATGATGCCGCCTTTCAGGGCCTCTTCCGGGAGGTGAGCGAGAAGGCCGCCGACCTCGGTCGGCACCGGGGTGTGCCCGAGGAGATCATCGAGCGGTTCATCCGCGCGGTGGAGGAGCCGAGTGCGCTCTCCGATCATGTGGCCTACTACATGGAACTCGGAGCGGCCGACAAGCAGGAGCTTTTGGAGACCACATCGGTCGAGCTGCGCCTGCGTCGCATCCTGGTGCATCTCTATCGGCAGATCGCCATGCTCGAGGCGCAGGAGCACATTCGCTCCAAGGTCCAGGAGGAGCTGGGCGAGCGGCAGCGCGAGATCTACTTGCGCGAGCAGCTCAAGGCGATCCGCCGCGAGCTGGGCGAGGAGGACAGCGACGCCGAGGTCGAGGAGCTGCGCGAGCGGCTCGAGGAGCTGGAGCTGCCGGAGGAGGCACGTGAGGAGGTGAACCGGGAGCTCAGGCGGCTGGAGCGTGTGAACCGCGAGTCGGCGGAGGCGCAGGTGATCCGTACCTACCTGGAGTGGATCGCCGATCTGCCGTGGAACAAGCGGTCGGAGGACCAGCTCGACATCGAGGAGGCCCGTAAGATCCTCGATGAGGACCACTACGGTCTCGACGACGCGAAGGAGCGTATCCTCGAGTTCTTGGCCGTCGGCAAGATGCGCCGCGAGCAGGCTGAGGACGAGGAGGCGAAGGCGAAAGCGGTGGCCAGTGGCCCGATCTTGCTATTCCTCGGGCCGCCGGGCACCGGCAAGACGTCGGTAGCCAAGTCGATCGCCCGGGCATTGGGCCGCGAGTACGTGCGCGTCTCGCTGGGCGGCGCCCGCGACGAGGCGGACATCCGCGGCCACCGGCGCACTTACGTCGGCGCCATGCCCGGCCGCATCGTCCAGGGGATGAAGCGCGCCGGCACCAAGAACCCGGTGTTCCTGCTCGACGAGGTGGACAAGCTGGGTGTCTCGTTCCAGGGCGACCCGTCGGCGGCGCTGCTCGAGGTGCTGGACCCGGCGCAGAACCACAGCTTCACCGACCACTACTTGGGCGTCGGCTTCGACCTATCGGAGGTGCTGTTCATCTGCACGGCGAACTTCGGTCACCAGATACCGGCGCCGCTGTACGATCGCATGGAATCCACCGATTTCAGCGGCTACACCGAGCTCGAGAAACTGGAGATCGCCAAGCGCTACCTGCTGCCGCGGCAGCGCGAGGAGGCCGGATTGCGCGAGGATCAGCTCAGCGTCTCTGACGACGCGATCCTCGCCGTCATCAACGAGTGGACGCGCGAGGCGGGCGTCCGCCAGCTGGAGCGCGAGCTCGGCAGCTTGGCCCGCAAGGCGACTCGTGAGATCGCCGAGAGCAAGGCGGAGAGCATCGCCGTCGATCGCGACAACCTGCGTGAGCTGCTCGGCAAGCCGAAGGCGCATCCCGAGAAAATGCTGCCCGAGCCCCAGGTCGGCGTCGCCACCGGTATGACCTACACCCAGGTGGGCGGCGACATCATCTTCGTCGAGGCCAGTGTCTATCCGGGCAACGGACAGCTCGTCCTCACGGGCCAGTTGGGCGAGGTGATGAAGGAGAGCGCCCGTGCCGGGCTCACCTTCGCCAATACACACCACAGACAGCTGGGCATCCCCCAGGAACGGTTCAAGGACATCGACGTGCACGTCCACGTCCCGGCCGGCGCCGTGCCCAAGGAAGGCCCATCGGCGGGAATCACCATGGCCACCGCCCTGGTCAGCGCGCTCTCCGATTACCCCGTGCGCAACGACCTGGCGATGACCGGCGAGCTCACGCTCACCGGACGGGTCCTGCCGATCGGTGGCGTCAAGGAGAAGGTGCTCGGCGCCTGCCGCGCCGGCATCTCGGAGATCGTGCTGCCGAAGGAGAACGAGCCCGACATCGAGGACATTCCCGAGGAGGTCAGCAGCGAGCTCAAGTTCCACCTGGTGGAGACGCTCGACGATGTCCTGGTCGTCGCACTCGAGGGCGTGAGCCTGGAAGACGGCAGGCTCGTGTTCGAGAAACGGGAGGCAGGCGCGCCGGGCGCCGATGTCCTCGTCGCCCACGAGGAAGGCGAGAGCATCGGGCAGCCCGACGTCGTGAATTAGCAGGTCGCTCAAAGAAAGGTCCGGGGATTCCGGTCGGCGCCGGGGTCCCCCTCGCTTCACCGCTCGCGTGCGCCACACGACGGCATGGCACCGCCGTTCGTCGCTCGCGAGTTACGCTCCGGGGCACCCCGGCGCCTCCCTGGCCAGCATCTCGCGTCGTTTTTCAGCGAGCTGATCACGGATTCCCGAGTTCTTATCAGAATACCGACACTCTCAGATATCGCCCGGGGTTCTGTTGTATGTCGCGCGTCAGCGACGCGGCGTTCTGTGCCGCGGCACGCAGGTCCTCGTACAGACCGGGATCGTTCACCAGCAGCCCGAGCGTGCCTTCCCCGCGATCGATCTTGTCGGCGACGGAGTGAAGCGACTGGGCGGACTGCTGCAGCGACTCCGCCGTCACAGATGCGCTGGCCGCCAGCTCGTGCAGGTCGGCGACGAGACGGGCGAACTCGGCGCCCTCCAGCGTCGCGCGCAGCGACTCGGCGGTCGCCCGCAGGGTTTGGCTGAGCGCGGCGAACTCGGCGCTGCTCTCGCTGACCAGCTGCTCGAGACCGCGGACCGTGCCGGGCAAGGCGGCCACACCGCCGTGTAGCTGATCGATGGTCGAGTCGGCGAGCAGCCGGTCGATCTTGATGAGCAGGGCCTCGGCCTGCTCGCCGAGGTCGCCGGCCAGGTCCATCAGCGAGGGCGCCCGGCCAAAGGCGAGGGTATCGCCGCTGCCCGCCATGGTCCCAGAGGTGCCCGGTTCCAAAGCGACGATGACATCACCGAAGACGCCCACGGCCTGGAGCAGCGCCCGGGTGTCCCGCGGTATTCGCAGATCGCGATGCAGCCAGAGCCGTACGACGATGCGGTCGGCGGACTCCAGTTCGACCGAGCGCACCACGCCTACCTCGACCCCCGACATGTGCACGCGGTCGCCTCGCTCGAGGCCGCTGGCGTCCTCAAGGATCACGGTGACGGTGTAGCCGCGCTCGCCCAGCGGCTGACCGGTGAGCCAGAAGTAACCCCAGCCGAGGATGATCGCCGAGATGATCGCCAGCAGCCCGATCCAGATCTCCGCCTTCTGCCTCTTGACTTGCCGAGCCACGGTCATCTCCCCCTAGGCCATATGAATGTTTTCCACTGAGGGGCTGACGAAGCGCCGCACGATAGGGTCCTCGCTCTCGCGGAACTCCTCGACCGGTCCCTTGAAGCGGATCTTACCCTCGTAGAGCAGCGCGATGCGATCCGCCACCAGGAAGGCGTTGTCGAGATCGTGGGTGACCATGATGCTGGTGACGCCGATCTCTTCACGCAGCTGATCGATGAGGTTGGTGATGATGAATGCGTTCTCGGGGTCGAGTCCGGTGGTCGGCTCGTCGTATAGCAGGTAGCGCTGATGGCCGGCGAACGCGCGGGCGATGGCGACCCGCTTCTGCATGCCGCCCGACAGCTCGATCGGGTAGAGATCTGCGACCGAAGGATGCAGGTTGACGAGTCTGAGGCATTCGGCCACCCGCTGTTGGCATTCCTTCTTGTTGAGCCGGCAGCCGTCGACGTCCATTCCCAGCTGAATGTTCTCGCCGACCGACAGCGAGTCGAAGAGAGCCGAGCCTTGGAACACGTACCCGACGCGCTGCCGCACCTGATTCAGTTCGCGACGGTTCGCGTTGGTGATCGACACGCCGTCGACGACCACGTCGCCCACATCCGGCTCGATGAGTCCGATGATGTGCTTGAGCAAGACGCTCTTGCCCGTGCCCGACGGCCCGAACAGGGCGAGTGTTCCGCCCTCCCGCACGGTGAACGAGACATCGTCGAGTACGACGTTATCTCCGAAGCTCTTGCTGAGTCCGACGATCTCGATCATCTGGGCGATACCCGGTCATCCGAAGGCTTTCAACAACCTGGCCAGAACGGCGTCCCAAAACATGATGGCCACCGTTCCAGAGACGACCACGGAGGTCGTCGTTCTGCCGACGCCTTCCGCACCGCCGGCCGCGCGCAGTCCGATGTAACAGCCGATGAACGTTATCGTGGCGCCGAACACGGCTGCCTTGATCAGCCCGAACCAGAGCGCGAAGTCGTGGAAGTAGGTGCGGACGCCGTAGATGAACTCGGCGCTCGTGATCGGCAGCGTCAACAGGGCGCCGAACAAGCCCGAAGCGATTCCGACGAAATCGGCCAACACGACAAGCGGTGGGAGCATCAGTGTGCCGGCGAGCACGCGCGGCACGACGAGCGCCTCGACCGGATCCCGGCCGACGGCGCGCAGCGCATCGACCTGCTCGGTGACGACCATCGTGCCCAGCTCGGCTCCGATCCGCGCACCGATGCGGCCGACCAGCACCAGCGCCGTCACCAGCGGGCCCAGCTCGGTGAGCACGCTGGCGGCCACAACGCTGCCGATGACCCAGATCGGGACCGTGCCGGTGAACTGGTAGCCGCTCTGCTGTGAGGTCACGGCCCCGGCGAGCGCAGCCACCAGAACGACAACCGGAATGCTGCCGATGCCCATGTCGTAGCACTGATCGATGAAGGCGCGGTAGTAGCGGCGCGGCCGTGCCAGCGCCACCAGCGTATGGAACGTGAGTAGCGCCAGTCCTGCCGCGTGTCGGATGACGGTGAGGATGCCGCCGCCGATCGCAGCCGGGACTCGAGACAGAAGGGTTCCGGGCAGCGCCGGTCTCTGCGAAGTGGTCTCGGTCATTCGGGAGACTGCAGTTGAATCGCGCTCGTCTGGGGCCGGTTCGCGGTGCAGCGGCCGGCCCCCGGGGGCCGCAAAACCCAACAGTATATACTGATAGCGATTGTGTGCCTAGCCCTCGAGGGTCAGCTCGGCGACGATCGGCTGACGAATTCGGCCAGAAACGGCTCCGGCGACAGCCGCGAGCCGGTCGCGGACTCGAGTAACGATTGCCAGTGCCGGCTGGCTCCGTGTGCGAAGAGCCGGTCGCGCAGGAACGCTCCGAGAGCGTCGCAGCCGACGTAGCCTCGTGCTGGGGCCCCGTCCAGCAGCTCGCGCCGGATGGCTGCACCGAGCTGCGAGGCGATGAGCTCGCCGAGCAGATAGTTGTGGTAGTAGACGGGCGCGGCGGTCAGGTGGATCTTCGCGGCCCAGTCCGGCGCCTGACGGTTCTCGGGTCTCGTCAGGCGCTGGAGTTCCTCGACCAGATCCCACCAAAGGGCATCGAGGTCGCTGCGATCCGGGTCGGCGTAGAGCGCGCGCTCGAAGTGGGTCATGACCAGGACCCAGCGGGCGGTCAGCAGCATCTCGAAGCGCAGCGAATCCCACATCCGCTCCTGCAGCGTCGATCTATCGTCGGGTGATGCTGCGGCTGCCCTCTCGAGCCAGTCGATGTCGTAGGCGAGGCGATCCATGAACATGGCGATCGCCTCGGTCGTGGCGATGTGTGCCGGCTGTCGCAGTAGCCACGGCAGCGTGTCCGGCATGTACTTCTCGTACGCCGCGTGCCCCAGCTCGTGGAGCAGGATGCCCATCCAGCGATCGTCGTCCTTCAAGTTACAGAGGATGCGGACATCGCCCTCCCTGTCGATGTTGGTGCAGTAGGCGTGCTGGTCCTTGCCGGAACGCTCGTAGAGGTCGCTGCGATCCAGTATGTCGCGAACGTCGAGTCCGATACCCTTGAAGAAGCGGTCCGCTATCTCGAGCAGGTCACGTCCCCGGTAGAAGAAGTCGAGCCCGCGCTCCGCGCTGAGCGGTGATTCCTGGAAGAACGGGTCCTCGTAGTGCCAGGGTCTCAGCGCCTCGGGCTTCGTTCCGTAGCGTTCGGCGAGCCGTCGATCGATCGCCGCCTTGGCCTCGTCGAACGGCTCGTTGGTGCGGCGCTCGAGCTCGTCGAAGACCCGCGTCAGTTCAGCTCCGTCGATCTCTTGGAGGTCAAGCTGCATCACATAGTAGTCGCGATAGCCGAGCGAACGAGCCGCGTCGTTGCGACGCGACACGAGTTCGCGAAGACGGGACTCTACTCGAGGTGCGATTTGCTTCGACGCCTCCCACACCGCCCGGCGCCGACCTTCATCCCGCTCGCCACGCAGTATTTCGAGGATCTCGTTGTTGGTGATCTCGTGGCCGTCGAGCCGCGCGCGGAAGGTGTAGAACTCCGATTGGATCTCGTTGCTGCGCCGCACCAGGTCGTCGATCACTCGCTCCGGTAGCTGATTCGGTCGATGGTCGAGCGCCAGCAGCTCGAGCTGACGGCGGGCCAGCGGGTCGCGGAGCTCCTGCGAGTCCAGGAGCTCCATGATCTCCTCGTAGTGTGGCTTGGAGCTGAGGAAGAGGCGCAGGCGCGTCTCGGCCTCGGTGGCTCGCTCCAGTGCCTCCGCCGTGCCCGTGGTACTGGCCTGCCAATGGGCGCGGCTCACCGCCGTACTGAGCGGCTTGAGCTCCGCCGTCACCTCTGCCAGAAACTCCCGCGCCCTAACCTCGGCCATCACTGCCGGCGCGTCCGGTCGCTAATTGCCGAGCTGGGATGCCAGCTCGTCATACAGGCGCGTGACGATGTCGATCCCCTTGTGATAGAGATCGAGCGACATCCACTCGTTCGGCGAATGGAGGTTGCAGCCGGGCAGTGCGAAGCCGAGCAACAGCAACGGCGTCTCGAGGATCTGCTCGATCATCGGAACGATGGGGATCGAGCCGCCCTCGCGGATGAACAGCGGGCCGCGGCCGAACACGGGCTCGATAGCCTGCGTCGCCGCCTGGAAGACGGGTCCGGCGGGATCGACCGCCCACGCCCTGGCGCCGGCGTGGAAGTCGATCTGCAGCTCGACGCCCTCCGGCTTGAGCGAACGGACGTGGCTCTCGAACGCCTCGCGGATCGCGTTGGGATCCTGGTCCGGGACGAGACGCATCGAGATCTTCGCCATCGAGGTGGCCGGGATGATCGTCTTCGCCCCTTCGCCGGTGTAGCCGGAGAGCATACCGTTGACGTCGAGTGTGGGGCGCGCCCAGATCCGCTCGATGAAGTGGACGCCGACCTCTCCGTCGCCGATCGCCGGCACGCCGGCCTCCTGGCGGAAGTCTTCCTCGGTCATCGGGATCTCGGCGTACGCCTTCTTCTCCGCCGGGCTCGGTTCCTTGACCGCGTCGTAGAAGCCGGGTACGGTGACGCGGCCCTGCTCGTCCTTGAGCTGCGCGATCATCTCGGCCAGGGCGTTCGCCGGGTTCACCACGCCGCCGCCGTACTGGCCCGAATGCAGGTCCTGGCCGGGGCCGCGCAGCCGGACCTCCATATAGACCATCCCGCGCAGCCCGACGCAGATGCTGGGCAGATCCTCCGCCAGCATCGGCGTGTCCGAGACGACGGCCACGTCACAGGCCAGCCGGTCGGTGTTCTCGCGGATGAACGGTTCGAGGTTGACGCTGCCGACCTCCTCTTCGCCCTCGAACAGGAACTTGAGGTTCACCGGCGGCGAGCCCTTCGCCTCGCGGTACGCCTCCAGCGCCTTCATGTGGACGTGGACCTGGCCCTTGTCGTCGGCGGTGCCGCGGGCGTACAGGCGTCCGTCACGTACCGTCCCCTCGAAGGGCGGCGACTTCCACTCGTCCAGCGGCTCCACCGGCTGCACGTCGTAGTGGCCGTAGACCAGAACCGTGGGCGCGCTGGCGTCCGCGTCCATCAGCTCGCCGTAGACCACGGGATGGCCCTTGGTGGGGACGACCTCCGCCTTCATGCCGAGATCGCTCAACTTCGCCTTGACCCACTCGGCACAGCGGGCGACGTCGTCCTTGTGCTCCGATCGCGCGCTGACGCTCGGGATACTGAGGAACTCTTTCAGCTCGTGCTCGTACCGCCCCTTGTTTTGCTCGAGTAGCTTCTCCAGAGACATGGGGGTCCGTTCCTTCTTTTCGGTGTCGCAGCTTGTCCGGGGGAGCCTAAGATAAGGCGTCGCCCGGCGCCCGGCCACACGGGTCGGCTTGCCGGGCCGCCTCTCTTGCCGCGGTCGACGAGATTCCCGAGTTTGCCCGGACCCCAACCGACGCAGATCGACCCGTTCTCAGTCAAGGAGGAATACAATGTTGCGGTCTGTGCGCGCTTGGCACGCTCCGATTCTCGCGCTGGCCGTCGTCGCGGCAGCAGCCTGTTCGGCGTACCAGGCACCGACAACCACGGTAGCGGCCCCCGGTCAGGAAGAGACGGGCTCTGTCACCGTCCAGGAGGCTGCTCCGCTACTTACCGGGGTGGAAGCCGTTGACGCGGCGGGCCTCGGGAAGATGTGGACGTTCGACAACCCGCCGCTCGACTACCTCGAGGAACGCTACGGCTTCAGGCCGACACCGGATTGGCTCGAGCATGTCAGGCTGTCCTCACTGAGGAGCGGGGGCTGCTCCGCTTCGTTCGTGTCGCCGGACGGCCTGGTGATGACGAACCACCACTGCTCGCGCGGTTGTATCACTGCGGTCTCGGACGATGAGCATGACTACTACGAGAACGGCTTCTACGCGGCGACCCGCCAGGAGGAGCCGGTGTGCCCCGGGCTGGCGCTCGACCAGTTGATCGAGATCGAGGACGTCACGCAGCGCGTCGATGCCGCGGCGCCGGCCGGCGTTTCCGATGAGGAGGCGACCCGGCTGAAGGCGGAGGCGCAAGCGCGCATCCAGGAGGACTGCGCGAGCGCCAGCGGGTATCGGTGTCAGGTCGTCTCGCTCTATCACGGCGGGATCTACTCGCTGTACAAGTACCGCCGCTTCGGCGACGTGCGACTGGTGTTCGCGCCGGAGGGTCAGGCCGCCTTCTTCGGCGGCGATCCCGACAACTTCACCTACCCGCGCCACGATCTGGACGTCACGTTCTGGCGCGTCTACGAGAACGGCCAGCCGTATCAGCCGGAGCATTACCTCGAATGGAGCGAGGCGGGTGCCGAGGAAGGTGAGATGATCTTCGTCACCGGCAATCCGGGTACGACGCTGCGGCTGCGGACCGTGGCGCAGCTCGAGTACCTGAGGGACGCCGGCTACACGGGGAACCTGAGATCGTACGAGGAGCGTCTCGCCGTCTATAGAGAGTTGGCGGCGCGGTCCGAAGAGGCGGCCCGCCGGTACCGCAACACGATCTTCGGTCTCGAGAACGGGTTCAAGCAGTACGTCGGCTACGTCGAGGGACTGAACGATCCCGAGCTCATGGGTAGCAAGCGGGCGTGGGAGCGCAGCTTCCGGGCGGCGGTGGCGGCGGATCCCCGCCTGCAGGCCGAGTACGGCAGCGCCTGGGATGAGATCGCTCGTATCAATCGCGAGCTGACGCGGCTCGACCCTGAGGCGCGGTACACCTCGTTCGGGACCTTCAGGACGCTGGGCCTGGCCCAGGCCATCGTACGTTATACCGCCGAGCTGGCGAAGCCGGCGGACGAGCGCACGATGAGCGAGCAAGAACTCGCCGCCGTCCGGCGGGCGATCTACTCCGAGCGACCCGTCGATCAGGACGTCGAGGAGAAGTTGTTGGCCATGCGCCTGGCGGCGGCACGGGACGCTCTGGGCGCCGAGCACCCCTGGGTGCGGGCGGCGCTGGGCGGTCGCGAGCCGGCGGCCGCGGCGCGGGTCCTGATCCGCGAGACCGCTGTGACCGATGTGGCGGCGCGGCGCGCGCTGGTGGACGGCGGAGTGGCCGCGGTGCAGGCGTCGCGCGATCCGGCGATCGTGCTGGCCCGCACCGTCGATGCGCGGGCCCGTGAGCTCGAGCGGCGGCTCGAAGAGCTGCGGGCGGTCGAGGCGGTTCACGAGGGGCGCGTGGCCCGCGCGCTGTTCGAGGTGTACGGCACGATGCTGCCGCCGGACGCGACGTTCACCCTGCGGCTACAGGACGGTGTGGTGCGCCGCTACCCGTACAACGGGACGTACGCACCGTACAAGACGACGTTCTACGGGCTCTACGACCGGGCGGCGTCCTTCGACTACGAGGAGCCGTGGCAACTGGCGCCGCGCTGGGTCGAGCGGGAAGCTCGGGTCGACCTCTCGACGCCGCTGAACTTCGTCTCGACCGCCGACATCATCGGCGGCAACTCGGGCAGTCCGGTCATCAACCGTGATGCGCAGGTCGTCGGTCTCGTGTTCGATGGTAACATCGAGTTCTTCCCCGGCAGGTTCCTGTTCAGGGAGGACGACTCGGGCCGTACGGTGTCGGTGCACTCGATGGCGATCATCGAGGCGCTGCGCAATATCTACGACGCCGGCGACCTGGCGGACGAGATTCAGGGTCGCTGAACGGGTAGAGCGGGAAGGCTTTCTCGCAGTCCAGGTAGGACGGATGGAGAAGCGGACCGGTTGGGCATCCAATCGGTCCGCTCGTCCTATCGGGTCGAGGCTGTCAACCGCTACGGGGACGCGGTCGCCTGTGCTGTCCCGAGGTCGCCGCTGACCGTGACGAGGATCTCGCCGCTATCCGGGTCCACCGCGACGTCCAGCGAGCGCAGGCACACGAGCTCGACCCGGAAGGCGCGGGAGCCGTCTTCGTTGACGATGACCTCGAGCTCCTTCTCGATGACGACCGACTCGCCGGCGGGCGACGGGATCTGGGCGGAGTACTCTTTCCCATCCATCACCACGGTCAGGTCGATCACCGCCGCGGTCGCTGTGAGCCGGACCTTCTCGTAGTCGCCGGCCGGGATCTCGCTGGCCGGCATCAGTGTGGCCTCGGCGGCGCCATCACCGAGGGCGACGCTGGCGGTCGTCGGCTCGTCGGAGACCGTGAGCCATTGCTCGCCGTCCCACAGCTCGATGGCCAGACCGTCGAAGGTTACGGTGCCGCTCACCTCCGCTCCCGCGATCGTGCTCGCGTCGGAGGCTACCAGGCTGGCGCTCATCGCCATCGAAGCCGCGCCGCTCCACAGGTCACCATCGAATACGAGGCTACCGCCGCTGACGGCGGCCGAGCGGAACGTGCGCAGCTTGATCCGCAGGGTGCGGGAGCCGTCGTCGTTCACGATGACCTCCACGTCCTTCTCGACGACGATCGGCTGGTCGGTGGGCGGCTGGATCTGGGCGGAGAAGGAATGGTCGTTGACCTGGACCGACACGTTCACCTCGGCTTCGCTGGCCGTGAAACGCACCTGCGTGTACTCGCCGACCGGTATCTCGGTGGCCGGCACCAGCGTCGCCTCGGCGGCGCCCTCACCCAGCTCGACCGTGGCGCTGGTCGGCGCGTCCGCCAGCGTGTACCATTCTTCGCCGTCCCAGAGCTCGACTGTGAGGCCGCTGAACTCGACGGTCCCGCTCAGGCTGAGGCCGGCCGGCTGGCTCACGTCCGCCACTACCAGGCTGGCGCTCATGCTGGCGCCGGGCGGGATCGATGGGTCGCTGCCGTCGGCGGGTGCCGTACTATCGCTCGGCGCGCAGCCGGCCAGGAGAGCGGCAGCGACCGCGGCGAAGCTGATGCGCCTGAGGACACGAATGTCGGGGATATCCGCACTGGGCATGGCTCTTCTCCCTCGGTTGGGAGCGGGGAAGCGTGCACAAGATAGGGGGCGAGGCAGCGCCGCGCCAGCCGTGGCCGCCGCGCGCGACGGCGTGGCGCGACTCTTGCTTGACAGCCCTCTGACGCCGACCTATGCTCACAGCACGGGCTAAAAGACAGAAGCCGGGAAGACCCGCCGTTTCGGTCCCGCTTGCACTTACGAATGAAGATCGACCGACAGCTCACGTGCGGAATGTGGGATGTCCACGACAGTTCTGACGGAGCGAGCTCTATCTCGGCGCCGAGGTCGATGCTGTTTCGTTCGACGCTGAGGTTCGTATGGCCTATCGACCGTTCACACTGAAGAGGAGTCTGAGGATGAAACGACTCGGTGCATTCCTCCTGGCGCTCGGCATCGTGGCACTGGCCAGCTGCCAGGACGCGACGGAGCCGCTGTCGGAGAGCCCCACCCCGCAACAATCGAAGCTGTTGCGCTTGGATGTCGGCCAGGTGGTCCCGGACGAGTACATCGTCGTCTTCAACCAGGACGTCGAGGCGCCGCCGGCCCTGGCGCGAGACTTGACGCGGACGCACGCCGGAACGCTCCTCCGTACCTACCAGCACGGGCTCAAGGGTTTCGCGGTGCGCCTGCCGCGGCAGGCGGTAGAGGCGCTCAGCCGGCACTCGTCGATCGCCTACATCGAGCCTAACCGGCCGGCCCGGCTGTTCGACACGCAGAGCGATCCGCCGTCCTGGGGGTTGGACAGAGTGGACGAGCGCGACCTACCGCTCGACGACCAGTACGTCTACAACAACGACGGCTCCGGCGCCAACGTCTATATCTTCGATACGGGCGTGCGGGACTCGCACAACGACTTCGAGGGTCGGGTCTCCTTCGTTCCCAACGGCAACAACGGCGACTTCGTCAACGACGGGCACGGGAGCGCTGAGGACTGCCACGGTCACGGCACGCATGTGGCCGGGACCGCGGCCGGCGAGCAATACGGGATTGCCAAGGAGGCGAAGATCTGGGCCGCCCGGGTCGTCAACTGTAGTGGCAGCGGCGATGTCTCGATGGTGCTCGACGCCATCGACTGGGTGAACGCGAACGGCGAGCCTCACGCCGTGGTCAACATGAGCTTGGGCTACGGGGACGTGCAGTCGCTGCGCGACGCTGTGGAGACGTCGGTCAATGACTACGGCATCAATTACTCGGTGGCCGCCGGTAACGGGCACTGGCTGTTCGGGTTCCCGCTGGACGCCTGCAACGAGAGCCCGGCCGGCGCGGCCAGCGCGCTCACCGTCGGCGCCACCGAGAGCGACGACGACGAGGCCTCGTTCTCCAACTACGGCACCTGCGTCGACCTGCTGGCCCCCGGCGTCAGCATCGTCTCCGACTACTACAGCAACGACAACGCGACGGCGACGATGAGCGGCACCTCGATGGCGACGCCGCACGTGACGGGCGCGGTGGCGCTCTACCTCACCGCCAATCCGAGCGCCACGCCGGCCGAGGTGGCGGACGCGCTGAAGAGCAACGCCACGCAGGGCGTCATCGACCTGCACAGGCGGAGCCAGCAATACAACACACCGAACCGGCTGCTCTATACGACGTTCATCGGCGGCGGCGGCCCGCAGAACCAGGATCCCACGGCCGATCCGGACGGCCCTTACGACGGCACCGAGGACGTCCCGTTGACCTTCGACGGCTCCGGCTCCGACGATCCCGACGACGATCCTCTGACCTACGAGTGGAATTTCGGCGACGGATCGACCGGCAGCGGCGTGAGCCCGACGCACACCTACCTGTACGGCGGCAGCTTCACCGTCGAGCTGACGGTGAACGACGGCCGGGGCGGCTCGGACACGAAGACGACCACGGCGACGATCACCGAGGTCAACGACGTGCCGGTGGCCGACCCCAACGGGCCCTACTCGGGTACCGTGGGCGAGCCGGTCAGCTTCGACGGGTCGGGCTCCTACGACTACGACAACCAGGACGGCACGGCGGCCAACGATCAGACGCTGAACTACTCGTGGGATTTCGGTGACGGCCAGCAGGGCAGCGGCGTGAGCCCGACGCATACCTATGCGGAGAGCGGCGACTACACCGTGACGCTGACGGTGAACGACGGCACGGCGGACTCCGACCCGGCGGCGACGACCGCGTCGATCAGCGTGGAGCAGAACGATCCGCCGACCGCGTCGTTCACGTACGATTGCACAGGTCTGACCTGCGACTTCACCGATACGAGCACCGATTCCGACGGCACCGTCGTGTCGTGGTCCTGGACCTTCGGCGACGGTGGAACCTCGACGGCGCAGAATCCGAGCCACACGTATGGCGCTGGGGGTACGTACACGGTGGCGCTCGAGGTGACCGACGACGATGGCGCGACCGGCGAGACGTCGCAGCAGGTAGAGGTCAGCGAGCCGGGCCAGATCACGCTGACCGCGACGGGCGGCACGTTCTACGTCTGGCACTACGCGAACCTCGAGTGGAGTGGTGCCAGCGGCAGCAACGTGGATATCTACCGCAACGGTTCCAAGCTTACGACCACCGCGAACGATGGGTTCTACCGCGACCGGATCGGGACCGGGACCGGTACGTTCACCTACAAGGTGTGCGAGGAAGGATCGTCGACGTGCTCGAACGAGTCGACGGTGAGCTTCTGAGGTCCGACCTTGCTCGCAGGCCGTTGGCGCGCCCCGGTTCGCCGGGGCGCGCCTTTTCGATGGCGGGCGCGGGCCGCGTCTGGCTCGTGTGCCTGTTGGCGCTCGCCTGCGCTCAGGCGCGGTCGGGCTCGCATGGTGGGGAACGAGGGATGACCATGACTGGTATCCGGGTGACGGTGACCACCGACAAGGCGGCGTACGCCGTCGGCGAGCCGGTCGCCCTGACGCTGCAGGTCGAGAACCGCTCCGACTCGGCGGTAAGCTTCGAGTTCGCGACCGGGCAGCGCTACGACTTCCTCATCGTCGATGCAGCGGGCGAGACGGTCTGGCGCTGGGGTGCGGGTCGCGGGTTCATCCAGATGCTCGGCGCGGAACGTCTCGAGCCCGGCGCCTCGCTGGTCTATCGGGAGCGTTTCGCGGGCGAGCTGCGGCCGGGAGCCTATTCCGTCACCGGCGTTTTGCCAGTCAGGAGCGGGGGGCTCGAGGCCCGCAGCGGCTTCGACGTTCGTTAGCGCCGCCGCGCCGGCAGGCAGCGCCGGGGGCAATCTCTCGATCATTGCCTGGCCCCGACGGGGCGCGTATACTGCCTGCCGAACCTCTCCCAGAGCAGCCAGACCGCGACTCTAACCTGCTGGCACGCCATGCCTGAGACTACTGCACGACGCGGGCTCTCACCCAAGGCGTACGAAGAGATCCCGGGCGATCAGTACGAGCCGTACGTCGCGGCCGAGACGCGCATTGTCGAGTTCAGCTGGCGGGCGGTCCTGCTGGGCGCGCTGTTCGGGATCTTGTTCGGCGCGGCGAACGCCTACCTGGGCCTGCGCGTCGGGCTCACCGTCTCGACATCGATACCGATCGCTGTCATGACGGTGGCGGTCTATCGGGCGCTCGTGCGCGGCGGAACGATCCTCGAGCATAACATCTCACAGACGGTAGGGTCGGCGTCGTCCAGTCAGGCGTCGGGTCTGATCTTCACGATCCCGGCGCTCTTCCTTTGGGGGTTCAGTCCCGGGGTGTTGAAGCTGCTGGTCATCGCGCTGGCCGGCGGCCTGCTGGGCGTGCTGTTCATGATTCCGCTGAGGCGGTTCCTGATCCGCAACGAGCACGGCAAGCTGCCCTACCCGGAAGGGACCGCCTGCGCCGAGGTGCTGGTGGCGGCGGACGCCGGAGGCAGCCAGGCGCGTAATGTGTTCTTGGGGCTGGGTGTGGGTGCGGTCTATACCTGGCTGATGCGGGGCCTCAACCTTTGGCCGCGTGACGCCTGGGCGAAGGTGCCGTTGCTGCCCAAGGGACAGATCGGTGTGGACGTTGCGCCGGCGCTCATCGGGGTGGGCTACATACTGGGCGCCAAGATCGGGCTCGTGATGGTCGGCGGAGCCGCCATCTCCTGGCTCATCCTGATCCCGGCCATCGAGATCATCGGCCGCAGCATGACCGAGCCGCTCTTCCCGGAGACCGTCCAGCTGATCGCCGACATGGATCCGGAGACGATCTGGACCCGCTACATACGCTACGTCGGTGCGGGTGCGGTGGCGACGGCCGGGATCGCCACACTCATCCGCTCGACGCCGATGATCATCGCGTCGTTCAAGGAGGGGTTGCGGGGGCTGCGCAGCCGCCTCGAGAGCACGGCGGTCGTGGAGGCGATCAAGCGGACCGACGACGATCTGCCGTTCAACGTCGTGCTGATTGGGGTCGGCGTGATCGTGCTGTTTTTGGCGGTCGTACCGCACGTGTTCGGGTTCATCGAGTCATTCACGATTCGGGTCCTGGCCGCCCTGCTGGTCGCGGTCTTCGCCTTCTTCTTCGTCACCGTATCGAGCCGTATCGTCGGTCTCGTCGGTGTGACCTCGAACCCGACATCGGGGATGACGATCGCCACCCTGCTCGGTACCAGCCTGATCTTCGCCGGGCTGGGCTGGACCGACGATGCGGGGCGAGTGGCGGCACTCTCGATCGGTGCCGTCGTCGCTATCGCCGCCTCGATCGCCGGTGACACGTCACAGGACCTCAAGACCGGGTTCTTGTTAGGCGCGACGCCGCGCCGGCAGCAGACGGGCGAGCTGATCGGCGTGCTGACGGCGGGCTTCTTCGTCTGCTACAGCATCCTCAAGCTCCACGAGGCTTACGCGTTCGGGTCGCCGGAACTGCCGGCCCCGCAAGCCAACATGATGATGCTGGTTATCGATGGAGTGCTGCAGGCCGAGATCCCCTGGCGGTTCGTGCTCATCGGGGTGGGCCTGGCGCTGGCCGCCGAGGCGTCACGGCTGCCATCGCTCGCCTTCGCCGTGGGTATCTACCTGCCGATCACCACGATGACACCGATCTTCATCGGCGGCATGATCCGCAAGTTCCTGGAGCGGCGGCGACCGACGCAACGAGGCAAAGAGGAAGTGCGTGAGCAGGGCGTGCTGTACGCGTCGGGGCTGATCGGCGGCGACGGCATCATGGGTGTGCTGATCGCCTTCTGGGCCGGTTGGAGGGGTATCCCGGAAGGGTTCGGGCACGAGTGGATGGGATCGTTCGCCGGCGGGCTCGCCCTCGCCATGCTGGTGCTACTGGCGTACCTGATCGTACAGGCGGCGCGGCGTACACCGGGGTCCCCGCGGTGAGCCTGACGGGCCCGGCGAGGCTGGCCCATCGAATGGAGGGGGATTAACTTCTGACCATGAGCGCTGAGGGGAAGGACCCGGCGGGTCAGAAGTCCGCGAAGCCGGCGGCCGGTGTCGAGCAGGTGGGAACGCTGACGCGCCTGTCGGATGGCAGGCAGTACTCACTGGGCTTCGGCAGCCTGCGCGTCGGCCGCGAGAAGCGCGCCGATCTGGTCGTCACCGACAAGACCGTCTCGCGCCACCACGCCGACGTCTGCTACGAGAGCGGTCGCTACGTCCTCTACGATCACAGCACGAACGGCACCTGGATCAACGGGACCCTGGTGGCGGTGGCGCAGCCGCTACGCAACGGTGACACGATCAAGTTCGGGAAGATCGAGTTCCGTTTCGGGTTGAGGGAGGTGCCGGCGGACGAGGCCGCCGCCCTGGTCGGTGCGGAGACCGCGCCCAAGCGTATTCCGAGGTCGTCGACCTTGATCATGAAGGGTGGCAAAGGGAAGCGGCGTCCCGGGCGCAGCGTCCTGAGGATCGTGCTGGCGGTCGTCGGTGTGATCGTCGTGGCGCTCGTGTTGGTCTATTTCCTGTTGCCGGACGTGGCGGCGAGCATCATCGCGAAGCTGCCGCCCGGCCTGCAGAGCCTGCTGGGCGGCGGTTCCGGGTAGCGCTTCGTCTCGAGCGGTGACGTGAGAAGTGGAGCGGGCGGTCCGGATGGACCGCCCGCTGCGCTATGGTGGAGTCGGCTCAGCCGACTGGTATGCAGATCTCGAACGCCGGTGCCAGCATCGGCAGGAGGGTCTCGACGAAAGCGCCGGCGGCCTCGAAGAGGGTTGCCAGAGCCAGGATCGCCCCCTGCCCGAGTTGATCACCCTGTGCGTCCGTGATGATCGGATCGTCGAGCGTTCCGCTGATCAGCGCTACGGTCGAGCAGGCGTTGCTGGCATCGCAGAACCGCACGACGCCGTCCAGCACATCGTCGACGGCGCTCAGGTCGAAGCGGACCTCGTTGTTCCGGGCTATCGAGAACATCGCGTTGAAGGTGCCGCCCTCGTCGAAGGCGTCGAAGCTATCAGCGTCCGCCGAAAACCGGATCTCCAGGTTCGCTGAGGGCACATCGAGGGTGAAATCCATGGATACCGCACCGGACTGAGTGACGGCCAGGTAAAGGTCCAGGTTGATCTGCGTGACGCCGTTGGTGATGAATCCCGTGCCCGTGACCTCGACCGCGAACCCGACGAGCTCACAGGTCACGGTATAGTCCACGATCGGGTCACGTCCGGTCGGCGTAACCACTACCCGCAGCGTGTTGCCCTGACCCTCGACGCTCTCGTCGATGAAGTCGACGTAGCCGACCGGCAACTCCACGATCGGCCCTTCGATCGGGTCGATCGCGTACAGGATGAAGCGAACGGCGTCGACCCCCTCGTCGAACGGGTTGGGCTCGTCACCAGGAATGTAGCCTTCCCCGCCCCAGACGAAGACGGTGCCCGCCCACTCGCTGTCGATGATCGGCCCGGCCAGTGCCGCAGTCGGCTCCTGGATCGAGCAGGCCGCGAGCCGCCTCGAGAAAGTAGCGAGCTTCTGCTGCAGGCCCTGCGCCTCCGCGAGGTCGAATGTCGGAACCGCGCCGCCTCCCAGCGCCAATCCGATGGACTCGCTCATCTGGTTGTAGCTCTGGAGCTCGGCGTTTCCGGTGAGCGAGCCGACAACGTCCCCGATGGACGCCGCCATACCCTCCGGATCGACCTCCTCCAGAGTGGGGCCGGTGGACTCGTCCTGGCATGCCGCTGCGAACGACAGCGCGAACGCGATAGCCGCGAGGCGCGTCAGCCAGTGATGCGTCGTGATTCTCACGCTTACCTCCCTGTGAAGCACGAAGTCGCCTGGTAGGTCCGAAGCGGAGACCTACATCTGGATATAGGAATCGCTACAACTGAGGACAGGATCACCGCGCACCCCGCGGCTGGTTTGAGGGGGGTCCAGCATTCGGCAAGATACTGGAAACGTACTCTAGCGCAAGGAATCGCGCCGCCTCCTCGCACTCGGTCAGCCGGGCTTCGAGGCGGAGATCCGGAACGCGAAATAGCCCGCAAAGAGCAGTGATATGAGGTCGAGGGGACCGTAGCGATCGGCCCAAACGGTCAGTGTGGCGTTGGCATCGGACAGGATCTCCACGATACCGGGGAGCTGGGTCCCGGCCTCCATGGCGCTGAGCGCCACGGCCGCGCCGACCGAGCCGAGCGCCGAACCGAGCAGTGTGCCGAGGATACCCACGACGCGGAACGCCGTCGTGTGTCCAGCGCCGCGCAGCCTCACACCGAAGCCGACCATGACGGCTACGGCGATCGCCAGGGGGCTGGCGCCGGTGGCTGCCGGTATCGCCAGCAGCACCCAGATGATCGCGCCCGCGAAGGCCGCCGCGATGGCCGCGCCGACGGCGCGGAGCAGGCTGGGCCGCGGCTCTTCCGGGATCGGTGCGGCGAGCGCGTCGTCCAGCGCGCTCGGCTCATCGAGCCGGATCTGCTGGCCTGACGCCGTCTCGATCACGGCCGTGGTCGCTTCGGCGTCGATCCCCAGCGCCGCCTCGACCTCGTCCACGTCCGGTAGGGCTCGCCCGAACTCCTCCTCCGGGAAGAACCGCGGCGGCTTCGATTCCCCGGTTGTCTCCGGGCCCGGAGGACGTGCGCTGGCGGCCGGTGCCGGCTCCTCCCGCGCGCCGATGAACTCTAGCTCGTCGCCCTCGCCTTCGATCAGCCGTTCCAGCTCGCTGGCCGGCGGCTCGGCGCCGGTCTCGCGTTCCTCCGGCTCCTGCGGAAAAGCCGGCTCGAACTCGAGGCCGCCCGCCTCGATCTCGGACCCTGCCGGCTCAGGCGGTTCGAAATCGAGACCCGCAGGCTCGATCGGTTCGAGGCGGTCGGGCGCGGGCGGCGGGTGAGCCGATTCGGGAGGCTCTTCGTCCGCCCAGGGGTCGGGTGGCGGCGGCGGCGCTGGCGCCGGCGGCACCTCCGGGGCCGGTGCCGGGGTCGGTGGTGGCGGCGGCGCGGCGGCCGGCCTTGGCGGCGCTGGCGGCACCTCCGGGGGCGGGGTTGGTGGTGGCGGCGCGGCGGCCGGCCTCTGCGGCGGTGGCGGCGGCGCGGGACGCCGAGGCGGAGCGGGCGGCGTCGCGGGTGGCGGTGGCTGTGGAGCGGCTGGGCCGGCCGGTGGCGCGCCCTCAGGTGCGCGGGCCGGCCCGGCTGCGGGCGGTTGCTTGCGCGGCTGCGGCGGAGCGGTCGCATCGGCTCTCGGTGTCACACTGACGGGGAAACCGTCATCGCCGACCTGGTGCTCGAACTGGAGGCCGTGCTTGCTGAGCTCGTAGGCCACGCGCTCGAAGAACCTGATCGAGACGTCGCCGGGTGGCTGAGCCGAGACGACTCGAATGATCGCGCCCTGCGCCTGCCGGCCGTGATCTGCGACGAACTTCGGGCTGCGGGCATAACGGACGTAGGTCTTGACCTTGGCGGCGAGTTGCCGATGCATGAGATCGGTCTCCCGCCAGGCTCGGTTCTCATCGATCAGCAGAACGAGCTTCCCGGTCAGTTCATCCACCGTGGTCCGATCGACCGAGGTGGGGTCGGACATCATCCTCCCACGTCTCCTGCCTGTTGGTGAAGCGAAGGCTTCCCGACTATGTGGCGGCGGGGGTAATGGGCTTCACCTAATCTCTTTGATATCGGCTGCTGAGTCCACCTCGGCAGCCGCCCTGGGGATTTCGGCGCTGGAGGATCACGAGCCGCCGCTGGCCGCGGCAGGCGCCTCGATGCGGTAGACGATCCCACCCGACTCGTTCGGCTCCGCCACTGCTCGACCGTCCGATACCAGGGCCATCAGGGCCATCTCCGCATCCGCCTCGCTCACGCCTGATTGAGCGGCGGCCTCCGCAGCGGTGATCAAGCTCCCCTGGCCCAACGCCCGCCAGATGATCTGGTCCTTCAAGCTGTCGATTCGTTCGGCTTCCGGGTCGCGACGGCTGACCGTCGACCTCCGGAAGAGTGCCAGCAGTATGGCGCCACCGATGACGATGATGGCGAGGCCCAACAAGAGGTAACCCAAGAGCGCCAGGCCGCCCGACGAGCTCTGGACTGCATTCAATGTTCCCAGCATGACCCCTCCCCAGCACAAAGGCACCCCGCTCGAAAAGAGACCTCGACGGTGACAAAGCTAATATTGCGGCGAAATCTGGGCCAGTTAGCCCCTTGGAGGACTTGCGGTTGCGGCCTGTGGGACGCCGTCACAGCGCGGGCGGCCCCACCTGCCACAGTCCCTGAGGCTTGAAGGCGACGTAGCCGGCGAAGGCCAAGGCGTAGGCGAGGACGAACCAGGCGAGCCGGGCGGGTGCCACGATCGGCTGGCCCGACTCCTGTCGCCGCCAAATCTCTGGCAAGCTGAGCGCGAACTGCAGGCCGAGCAGCGGAAGCGTGCCCGGTCGTAGGTATTCGCCCCACGGGTAGCCGAGGATGAGGCCTGCTATCAGCACACCCAGGTCCTCGCCGACGATCAGGTTCACGGCGACCTTGAACCCCCTGCCCCTGCTCGCCAGCCGGGCCGCGTAAGCGTAGCCGCCGCCCAGCGCCGTCCCGAGGATGAGGGCGGGCGGCAGTATGGGCATCTCACGCAGCTCGGCAAGCGGTGCGTAGGCCAGATGCGTTACCGAGAGAGCGAGGAGGATGATCGTGACGGCGAGAGAACGCCGCGTGGCGTTGGCTTCTTCGAGTCGGCTCATGGGGGCCGGTTCTCCCGATCGGATGCTACTTGCGGCGCGGACCGAACACAAGGCGAACAGACTGATAGTGGGCCCGAAAGCGGCCGCCGCGCTCGGCGAGCACGGCGGCCGTGTAACCAGCGGTCAAGTAGTCGGCGCTCGGGGCCGACCCTCAGCGGCGGTCGCCCCAGATGTTCGTCTTTTCGATCTCCTTGTTGCCTGACGCCACACCACCCGCCACACTGGCGCCGAACGCTGCGGCGGTGAACCCAGTGATCAGTGGTAGGGCTGCGGCGACGGGAGCCGCCAGGATGAGCGCACCCGCCCCGGCCAGCCAGGGCGCGACTCCGCGCCGGGCCTTCGGCACGAAGCGCAGCTTCTTGACTACGAATTTCTTCGTGTACCTGTAACCGCCGTAGGCTACGCCGCCGGCGAGGATTAGCTCAATCATGAACATCGGCTCCGGTCCTCGCTGAATATAATACTGCCCGCCTCTATTCAGCACTACGGCGCCGGCGGGCCGGGAGATTCAAGGCCCGCCGGAAATCCCGAATTACCCAATTCCCGAGTCCCGTGGCGTGCGCGACGAAGGATGGTATCTTGGGAATCGGTGCCGAGAACGCCCGGTCTCAGTCCACGCCCGCCGTAAGCCGCGTGTTGCCAAGAGGTTGAGATGGATATTCTGAACAGAGAGGAAATCGGCACGCTCATCGATGAGCGCGGCGACCTGTGCGTCTCGATATACCTGCCCACCCATCGGCTAGGCCCCGAGACGCAGCAGGATCCTATCCGCCTGAAGAACCTGCTCAGGCAGTCGGAAGAGCGACTCCGCAAGAACGGACTGCGCGGTGCCGACGCCGAGCTGATCCTCGAGCCGGCGCGGAGACTGCTGAATGACAAGGTGTTCTGGCAACATCAGAGCGATGGGCTCGCCGTGTTCGCTTCGCCGGAAACGTTCCGCAGCTATCGGCTGCCGGTCGGCTTCGCCGAGCTCGTCGTGGTCACCGACCGATTCCACGTGAAGCCGTTGCTGCCGCTACTCAGTGGCGACGGACGCTTCTACGTCCTGGCCTTGAGCCAGAAGCAGATTCGCCTGCTGCTCGGCACGCGTCATAGCATCGATGAGGTGAACTTGGAGGATGCGCCGACGAGCCTCGCCGAGGCGTTGGGCGACGAAGAGCGGGAGAGACAACTGCAATACCACACCGCAGGCCGGGCAGGGTCGGCGATCTTCCACGGCCACGGCTCGGCGGGCGACGAGTCGGAGCACAAGAAGGATCTGCTCCGCTATTTCAAGCGGGTCGATCGGGGACTGCAGGAGTTGATGTCCGCGGAGCGCATCCCGCTCGTCCTGGCCGGCGTCGAGTATCTACTGCCCATCTACCGCGAGGCGAGCACCTATGGTCAGCTGATGGACGAAGGGATCGTCGGTAATCCCGATGGGCTATCCGCTCGGGAGCTTCATCAGGAGGCCTGGGCCATCCTGGAGCCTCACTTTGCCGGAGTGCAGGCGCGCGCGTCTGCGAAATACCGGGAATTGGCCGGGACGGGTAAGACATCGGCCGACCTGAGAAGGATCATACCGTCGGCCTTTCAGGGGCGTGTCGAGTCGCTGTTCGTGGCGGTGGGTGTGCAACGCTGGGGGGCGTTCGAGGCGGCTGCCGGCGAGCTGGAACTGCACGAGGATCGGCAGCCGGGTGACCAGGACCTCCTGGACCTTGCCGCGGTGCTGACGCTGGCGCACGCGGGGGACGTCTACGCGGTTACCCCGACCGAAGTGCCGGACGCCCGGAGCCCGGTTGTGGCGGTCTTCCGCTACTGAGCCGCCGCAGCGGGGGCGACCGATGGTCTACCTGCCACTCGCCGTTCTGCTCAGTGCGCTGGTCAGCGTGCTCACGCTTCACTATCTGGTGGACCTGTTCGTGGCGGTGCTCGGTGAGGGGAAGTCGGTCTCTTCCGTCTCGGTCAACGGCTGCCATGTCTGGCCGTGGGCCGTGCTGATCTCGACAGCAGCGTGCTTCGCCGCCCGGGTTCACTTCGGATACGTCGGCCTGTCCTTCGCACCCGCCGGAACGGTCTTGGTCGCCCTACTGGTCGCTGTTCGCCTGCGCTTCGGGGAGACTGCCGCCCGGCTGAGGGAGTTCGCGGTCGAGGGAGGGAAGATCGTTCGAACGGAGGACGGGAGAGAACTCTTTCCGCAGTATCTCGTCGATGAGTCGGCCTACTACTCGACGGGTCCCGCGTCCGGCTATTGTCGCTACTCGATAGAGCTGCGGAGCCTGCAGGGCACCATGGCGGCGAACGGGTATCTGGACGAGGCCGAGATGCGGAGGGAGCTCCGGGCGCTGGTAGAGGGTGCCGGAGTGAAGCGGCTCAGCCTCGGCTTTGCTACACGAGACGGCCCGACGTTCCGTGTGCATAACCTGACCGGCGAGCTAGCCGCCCTCATCCTGACCCGGGGGAGTGAGTTGCCCGGCGAGGAAATCGGCTGGTGGCAGCAGTTCGTCCAGCCGGGGTTCGAAGAAGATGCTGTGGTGGAGATCGAGCCGCGAACCCTTCAGGACCGCCTGCGCGTGCTGGCCGCGACCTTCGCCAAGGATATCTCGAGGAGCGACGGGCTGCGGCGCGAGGTCGAGGTCCTGGGGGCGCTGGTCGGCGAAGCGCGGTCGAGCATCTGGGCGATGTCGCCCGCCAGATTCTCCGAGCTCGCTGCGGGCTACCCTGTGGAGATCCGGTTCGGCGGCCGCCGCCCGGATCAGCCTGCCGACATGGACTAGGTCGTGAGGCCAGCGCCGCTCGTTCAGGCGGGCGGCTCCGCCTTCTCCACCTTCACCGCGCAGTACTTGTATTCCGGGATCTTCCCGAAGGGATCCAGCACGTCGTTTGTCAGCATGTTGGCCGGAGCCTCGCGGAAATGGAACGGAGCGAAGACGTTTCCCCGCGCCACGCCTGGCGTGCTCCGGGCCCGCAGCGTGATCGACCCGCGCCGCGTGCTCAGCGTCACGTAGCCGTCCGGATCGACACCCAAGTCGGTCAGGTCGTCCGGGTTCATCTGGCATGTCGCCTCGGGCTCGATGGCATCGAGGGCCTTCGACCTGCGCGTCATCGTCCCGGTATGCCAGTGCTCGAGCAGCCTGCCGGTGGCCAGGATGAAGGGATACTCGTCGTCGGGCAGCTCCGCCGCCGGCTGGTAGTCGACGGGCACGAACTTCCCACGGCCACTCGCGGTGGGGAACCCGTCGCCGAACAGTAGCTGCAGACCATCGCCCGTCGCCGGATCGGGGCAGGGCCACAGTTTGCCGACAGGCCTCAGGTTCTCGTAATCGAGGCCCGAATAGCTGGGCGCCAGTGAGTTGAACTCGGCGAAGATCTCCTCGGCGCTGCCGTAGCTCATCGGGTAGCCCATCCGGGTCGCGATCTCGCAGACCAGTTCCCAGTCGAGCCGCGCCTGACCGGGCGGCTCGATCACCCGCTGCCCGACCTGGACGCGGCGATCCGAGTTCGTGTAAGTCCCCTGCTTCTCGAAGAAAGATGTCGCGGGCAGGATGACGTCGGCGAACTCGGCGGTCTCGGTGAGGAAGATGTCCTGCGAGCAGAGGAACTGGAGGTTGGCGAGCGCCTTACGAACCTTGTTCGCGTTGGGGTCCGACAGGAAGGGATTCTCGCCCATCATGTACATGCCCTTGATCTGCCCGGCCAGTGCACCGTTGATGATCTCGACGATGGTGAGCCCCGGGTTCGGGTCGAGCGTCACCCCCCACGCCTCCTCGAACTTCTTCCTCGACGCCGGGCTCGCTACCTGCTGATAGTCGGGGTAGACCATCGGGATGAGACCGGCGTCCGAGGCGCCCTGCACGTTGTTCTGCCCGCGCAACGGGTGAAGGCCAGTGCCCGGACGGCCGATGTTGCCGGTGAGCAGGGCCAGCGAGATCAGGCAGCGGGCGTTGTCGGTGCCGTGTGAATGCTGAGAGATGCCCATCCCCCAGAAGATCAGGGCGGCATCGGCGCGCCCGAACACGCGGGCGACCTCCCTGATGCGGTCGGCCGAGATACCGCAGATCTCTTGCGCCATCTCGGGAGTGTACCGCTCCACCAGGTCGCGTAGCCCTTCGAAGCCCTCGGTGTAGTCGCGGATGTAAGCGTGATTGATGAGATCTTCCTCGATCAGCACATGCATCATCGCGTTGTACAGCGCTACGTCCGATCCGGCTCTGATGTGCAGGAAGTGGTGCGCATGCCTGGCGATCCCGGTCTCGCGCGAGTCGATCACCACGAGCGTCGTGCCCTTCGCTGCAGCGTCCTTGATGAAGGTCGCCGCCACAGGATGGTTCACCGTCGTATTGCTGCCCGTAACCACAGCGACATCGGCGTTGTGTACGTCGGCAAAGACATTGGTGACCGCGCCCGACCCGATCGTCTCGAGCAGAGCCGCCACCGATGATGCGTGACACAGGCGCGTGCAGTGATCCACGTTGTTCGTCCCGAATACCGCGCGCACCAGCTTCTGGAAGAGATAGGCCTCCTCGTTGCTGCACTTCGCCGAGCCGAACCCGGCCAGCGCCGCAGGACCGTCCTTTTGCTTTATCTCGGTCAGACGCCTGGCGACCAAGTCGAGGGCCTCTTCCCATGTCGCCTCGCGGAAAGCCGGCATCACCTCGTCGTAGTTCACCAGGCCGCCCGGCTTCCTGCGCCGTTCACCTTTCACGTCGGAAGAGAGTGGGCCCTTCGGATAGAAATCGTCCCTACGTATCAGTGGGACCGTCAGGCGTTGCGGATGTTTCGCGTAGTCGAAGCCGTAGCGCCCCTTCACACAGAGGCGCGAGTCGCTGGCGGGGCTCTCGCGCCCCTCGGCGAACACGACGGCGTTGGCGTCTCGGTCCACGTGGTAGGTGACGGCGCAGCCGACGCCACAGTACGGGCAGAGCGACTCGACGCTCTGCAGCCCGTCCCGCGGTTGGATCGGTACCATGAGCCTCTTGTTGGTCAGTGCCCCGGTGGGACAAACCGCGGCGCACTCGCCGCAGGCGACGCAGGTGCTGTCTCCCATCGGCACGTCGAGATCGAAAGCGATCCGTGACCCGTAACCTTTGCCGGTACGCCCGATGACGTCGTTGTGCTGTACCTCGTCGCAGGCACGGATGCAGCGGTCGCAGAGGATGCAGGCCGCATGATCCACATCGATCACCGGTGACGAGAGGTCTCGAGCTCGCCCGCCGCCGCCGGGCAACTTGATCGCCGCCGGCTCGATTCCGTAGGCGCGGGCGAGCGCGAGCAGGGCGTCATCACGGGTCTTCTGCTCGCGCAGCGATTCTGCCGGATAATCGGACATCAGAAGCTCGGTGAGCGTCCTACGGCAGCGCTCCACCTTCTCGGAGCTGGTCTGCACGGTCATGCCGTCGACCACCGCGCGCACGCAGGCCGCGGCCAGTACGCGCTCACCGACGTCGACGACGCAGATGCGGCAGACGCCTACGGGCCGGAGCCGCGGGTCGTGGCAGAGGCCGGGGATCTCGATCCCGACCTCTCTTGCCGCATCCCAAATCGTCGTGCCTGCCGGTACCGTGACCTGGCGGCCGTCGATCGTCAGGCTCACGGTCTGATCGGTCTCCGCCTTCTTGATCATCGCTCTCCTCGCGGGTCAGCGGCCCTGCGACTTCGCAAGGTATGCGTCCAGTTCATCGCCCCAGTACTTCAACGCGGAGCTAACGGGCCCCAGTGCCACCTGGCCCAGCCCGCAGATAGAGGTCTCGGCCAGCGTCTCTGCCAGAGTCGGGAGTATGTCGCGAAGCGTACCGTCTCCTGTGCCGGCCATTATGCCGTCCAGCATGGCGACGACCTTCTCCGTGCCGGTACGGCACGGCACGCACTTGCCGCACGACTCATTGCGGAAGAACCGTGTGACATTCGTCGCGGCGTCGATCATGTCGGTGCCCTCCGCCATGACGACCAGGGCGGCGGCGCCCAGCATGCTGCCGGCGTTGGCAATTGCCTCGAAGTCGATCTCCGTATCGGCCTTGACCGCCGGCAGGAAATTCGAGCTCGCTCCGCCCGGCGCGAATGCCTTGAGCGCCCTGCCGTCCTTTACTCCGCCGGCCCGCTCGATCAGTTCCGCCACCGTCGTACCCAGGCGGATCTCGAAGACGCCCGGGTTCTCCACGTGACCCGAGACGCCGATGAACTTGAGGCCGGAATGACCTCGGACACCCTGCGCCTTCCACCAGTCGGCGCCGTTTCTCAGGATGGCGGGGACGAGGGCGAGCGTTTCGACGTTGTTGACCACCGTGGGTCGACCCCACAACCCCTTCTGGCCCGGATAAGGAGGCTTGTTGCGCGGCTCGCCGCGCCGGTCCTCCAGCGCCTCGAGCAGCGCGGTCTCCTCACCGAGTATGTAGCCGCCGGGCGAAACGAAGACCTCGATGTCGAAATGCTCACCCAGTGCGCCGCGCGCCCGCGCGTCGTCCAGTGCCAGCTGCATCGCTCGCCGCTCCGGCTCGTACTCGTTGCGCACGTAGATGTATCCCTGCTTCGCCCCGGTGACGAGAGCGGCGAGACACATCCCCTCGATCACCAGGTGAGGCAGCTCTTCGTGGATCACACGATCCTTGAACGCGCCCGGCTCACTCTCGTCCGCGTTGCAGATGATGTACTTCGGCGTGGCCGCCTCCTTGCGCACCAGCTCCCACTTGAGCCCTGTTGGGAAACCGGCGCCGCCCATCCCGCGCAGGCCGGCCGCCTTGAGCGTCTCGATGATCTCGGCGGCAGCGACGTCCCCGCGGTCGCGGTAACGCTCGTAGACCGAGTACTTCCGCCCACTTTCGCCGCAGTAGTCGATGCGCCAGCGACGCGTGTGCACGCTACGCGCCGGCGGCAACCTTTCGGGCGCGCGTGCGTAGTAGGCCAGCTCCTCAGGGCTGACGCGGCCGACCGGAACGTCATTTACCAGGGCGGCGGGCGCGAACTCACAGCGACCGAGGCATGAGACCTCGTGCACGTCCACCAGGCCGTCGCCGCTCAACAGTCCCCGGACCCTGGAGCAGTAGTCCCGGCACTCCAGCAGGTGACACGAGAGGTCGCGGCAGATCGCGACCTCTGTCTTCGCCGGCGGCGCGGTGCGGAAGTGTGTGTAGAATGACACCACCTCCTCAACCCGCTGCAGAGGAACGCGCAGTCGCTCGGCCAGCGCGCCGAGCTCGTCGGGGTGGAGGTAACCGCGCTCCTCCTGCAGACGGTACAGCTCACCGATAATACCCATCGCTCATGTCTCTCTGCGGTCGGGGATCAGCTGGGAGCGGTGCGTTCCGCTGCTCCCTCCAGCGACTCGACGACGGCCACGACTCGCTGCCCTCGGCTGGGCTTGGGCGGATCCTCTGCCGTGAAGATGGTCAGGCGACCGCCCTCGCCGATGAGGAACAGGGGGATCGCATCACGGTAACGGTCTCTGAATGTATGGTAATCGAAGGTTTCCGTCAGATTCGTGGTCTTGACGTCGGCGCCGGCGTCGAACCGTGCCGTTAGTTGCCAGTAGGAGGCGCCGGGGTCGAACAGGAAGCGGCCCCGGAGTTGCTGCGATAGCACCTGCTGCTTGGTGCCAGCCAGTTGCTCGGGCGGCAGCTGATAGACCTTGTTGCTGCCGAAGACCTCGCTGAAATGGAGGGCGGTCAGCGAGTTGACCTCGTCGTTGGAGGTGAGCGCCAGCAAGTGGCCGATCCCCGCGAGTTCGACATTATCCAGCGTACCCTCGGTCAACGCGCTGCCGTAGTAGACCGGCAGCCCGGCCATGCGGGCTTCCGCAACGTTGGCGTAGTTCGTGTCGACGAGGCAGACGGGGATCCCTTCGTCCTTGAGCTCTCGAGCGATCTCGCGTGCCCAAGGGTGCGCACCTACGATCAGCACGCCCTGCGGGTCGGGCTGGGCGACCCCGAGCCGACGCGCTACCGGGCTGGCGGTCAGACCGTAGATGGCTACCGTGCCGATGATCACCATGAAGGTGATCGCCACCAAGCGATCCGCCCCCGCGAAGCCGGCCTCGGCGAGCTCGAGTGCGAAGATCGAGGAGACCGCCGCCGCCACGATTCCCCGCGGCGCGATCCACGATAGAAGCGCACGCTCCCGCCAATTGAACTCCGATCTGAAGGAGGAGAGCGCAACGGCGGCAGGCCGCACCACGACTATGAGTGCGGCGAGGAACCCGAGCTCCGCTAACCCGATCTGTCGCAGAGCCGCCGTCTGCAGACGCGCCGCCAGCAGGATGAACAGGCCAGAGATCAGCAGGACCCGCAGGTTCTCCTTGAACTCCAGAATGTGCCGGACACCCACGACCTTCTGGTTCGTCAGGGCTACGCCCATCAGGGTGGCCGTGAGCAGCCCCGACTCCGGCTGCATGGCGTTCGAGACTGCGAAACTCGCCACCACCAGCATCAGGGCCAGGGGGCTCTCCAGAAACTCGGGAACCCATTGACGCCGCATGAGCACGACGATCAAGCCGGCCCCCAATGCTGCCAGCACGGCACCGACGACCACGGTCTTGGATAGCGCCAGCAGCACCGCCGTCGTCGCCGCCTCCACCTCACCGGCCAGCACCGCCTCGAACACGAGAACCGCGAGGACCGCTCCGATGGGATCGATCAGGATGCCTTCCCACTTCAGCGTCGACCCCACCTGATGTACCGGCCGTACGTGCCGCAGCAGCGGCACGATCACCGTCGGACCCGTCACCACCAGTATCGCGCCCAGCAGTAGCGCCGGCTCCAGCTCGAGCCCGATCACATAGTACGCCGCCGTCGCCGCGAGCACCCACGTCACCAGTGCGCCCACAGTCACCAGATTGCGAACTACACGGCCGATCTGCCGCAATTCCCGCAACCGAAGGCTCATCCCCCCTTCGAACAGGATGATCGCTACCGAGATCGAGACGATCGGGAACAGCAGCTCGCCCAGCATCGCGTCCGGGTCCAGGAATCCACTCGCCGGGCCAGCCGCGAAACCGAAGACCAGCAGCACCAGGATCGACGGCAGGTGAATCCGCCACGCCAACCACTCGGCTGCGATCCCGAGAGTCACGATGCTCGCCAAGGCGATGAGTAGTTGCTGGCTCAAGCAAGCCGCTCCTCCAAGTGTGGAACGCCTAGCCTACGGCGGGGGCCGGTCGGCCGTCAAGGTGGCTGAGTCTTGCAGGAAGGGCAGACCGGTCGGGCGGCGCGCCACTGTCAGTTTGGCAGTCGCGGGCCGACCGATGAGGCTGCTGGAGGTGGCGCCTGTAACCATATGCTCGACTTAGAGTTAGCAACACGGCAAGCGGCGCCGATTGGCACGACGCTTGCAAATTCGCTCGCTCGGGTGGTCCACGACACTCAAGGTGAGAGCGAGCCCGTGCCTGCGAGTCGCGATCGGGCTCGGCTCTGCAGCAGATAGCGGAAGGAGAGATCAGAAGATGAACGGATGGGTTGCGAATCGGAGTTTCCCGGTTAGACGGCTGCGTGGCGAGCTTGAGCGGGCGCTGGAGGACGTGGTCGGTGCGTTCTTGGGCGAGGACGCATGGTTGCGGCGCGGCCAGCTGCGTGAGCGGGGTTTCCCGGCGGTGAACGTCTGGGAGAACGAGGAGGTGTTGTTCGCCGAGGCGGAGGTACCGGGTCTCAAGATGGATGATCTGGAGATTCTCGTGGCGGGGAACGAGCTGACGATCAAGGGTGAACGTGGGGACGGGGAGCAGGAAGGTGTGACGTATCACCGACGCGAGCGTGGCACCGGCACGTTCAGTGGCGTCGTGCGCCTTCCGGTCGAGGTTGATGTAAGCAAGGTCGAGGCGCGTCTGGAGAACGGGGTGCTGACGATCATGCTGCCGAAGGCGGCGAGCGCGAAACCGCGGAAGATCTCAGTGAAGGCTCTGAGCAAGTGAGTGCGAGCCGTGTCGTCATAGAAGGAGGAGAGCGAGCTATGGAAAGCGGGACGTTAGTGGAGAAGCAGGCTGGGCGCGAGGTAGCCCGGCAGGAGCCGACGCGTGGCGCGCTCCAGTACAGGCCCGTGGTGGACATCCTCGAGACGGCGGAGGAGCTGCGGGTACTGGCGGATGTGCCGGGCGCGAAGGCTGAGGATATCGAGATCAACTTCGAGAAGGGTGTGCTGACCATTCATGCGAGAGTGGGGCCGCGGCAGCCCGAGGGTGTGAGTTACCTGCTCCGCGAGTACGGAGTCGGCGACTTCCATCGTGTATTCGAAGTCAGCGAGAGCATAGACGCCGATCGGATCACGGCCGAGCACGCCGACGGGGTGCTCATACTTCATCTACCGAAGGCGGAGAAGGCCAAGATTCGCAAGATAGAAGTTCGCAGTTGAGGGGCCGAGCCGGCTCGACCGGCCGGCCGGTATGAGACCGACAAGGAGGTGTTGGAATTGTTGCTCGCGAGATTGATTCCCTGGCGCGGGAAGAGCGGCGGCCGGCAGAATGATCTTCCGGTCCGCCAGGCGGCGCTGAGCCGTTTCCATTCGGACATCGACCGTCTGTTCGAGCGGTTCTTCGATGAGCCGTTCCTCGGTCAGGGGTGGTTGCCCGCTCAGCTCGGGTCGTGGGCCGGTGGCTGGTCGCCGTCAGTCGATGTGAGCGAGGGTGATGATGCGATCACGGTGCGAATGGAGCTGCCTGGCGTCGATCCGAAAGACATCGATGTCTCGCTGTCGGGCGATGCACTGACGGTGTCGGGTGAGAAGAAGGAAGAGTCGGAGGAGCGTCGCGAGGGCTACTACCACGCGGAACGCCGCTTCGGATCGTTTCGCCGTACGGTGCCGCTGCCGGCGCCGGTCGATCAGGAGAAGATAGCAGCCGAGTACGACAAAGGCGTACTGACGGTCCGCGTCGAGAAGACGGCTGCGGCGACGGCGCGGCGAATCCCGATTCAGATCGCCAAGAACTAGCCCCGGTCTCGACCGGGGCGGATGTCGAGGCGCCGCCGGACCCTGAAAAGGTCCGGCGGCGCCCGTGCGTTGCGGCTGCGCGTTCGACGTGACTAGTCGTACCAGGGCGCGTCTTTTGTCTTGGGCACGCTGTCGGCCGGCGGCAGAGTATCCTGGACCGCCCCGCCGCTGTCAGGGGCGCTCGGTTCCTCCAGGTAGAGGTCGGGCGGTACGACACGTGCGATCTCGGGGTCTTCGAGGAACGGCTGGTAGCGTGAGAGGCTCAGCGTGATGCGGTCCCCCTCGTCGACGAGCAAGGCGATCTCCGCCACTCGCTTCTTGAACGTGACCAGCGTGGCCCCGGCCGGGGTCACGATAGTGAGCAGCAGCCGGTTCTCTTCCAACTGCTTGGCTGTGACGACTCCGTCCAGCGACTCGCGTCGCCCGGCTATGGACTCGGGCAGGCGGCTGCCCAGGAGAGACCGGCCCACAAGGGCCAGCACGATGCCGAGGATGAGCCCGACCAGGAACGTCGTCAAAGTGCGACGATTAGGCATGCCGATCCCTTCCTTAGTAGTTGGCGCTTGAGCGGCGCCGTCCCACATAAGTTCGCCGGAAAGCGTCGGATACTCAACCGCTCCCCGGCCACGCGCCTCGCCCCCTTACGCGGCCGCGGCCCGCCTTGCGTGAAACGTCCTGGCAGACGACGTTGCTGCGACTGACTGATCGGCGAGACGAGCCGTGCCGACCTCTGGACGGGCGGCGCGGGCTTGAACAGCGTGACTGCACCCATCGCCTGCTGTGGCGTTCACTGAGAATACCGTTCGCAACCCGAGCACTGACCGCGAGTCTATAGCCTGGCACGCGCTCTCGATTATCGACGTGCTGCGGCACGTCGATTCCGATCCTGAGGGGCTGAGCGGGGCCGAGGCCGCGGCACGGCTGGAGCGTTACGGCCCGAACGCCCTGCAGGTCGCCCGCCCGATCTCTCCCTGGAAGATCCTCCTGGACCAGCTGAAGAGCATGGTCGTTGTGTTGCTGTTCGCCGCGGCGGCCGTGGCGCTGGTGATCGGCGACCTGGTCGAGGCGGCGGCCGTCCTGGCGGTGCTGGTGATCAACACGGCGGTCGGGTTCTGGACCGAGTGGCGGGCGCGGCTGGCGATGGATGCCCTACGCAGATTGCAGGTACAGGAGGCGGTGGTGCTGCGTGACGGGCGCGAGCAGCGAGTAGACGCACGGGACCTGGTTCCCGGCGACGTGATCGTCTTGGAGCCGGGTGCGGCGATTCCGGCCGACGCGAGGCTGTTGTCGGCGACGGAGCTGGGTGTCAACGAATCGCCGCTGACGGGAGAGTCGCTGCCGGTGGCCAAGGGCCCGGACGCGGTCGTCGAGCAGAATGAGGAAGAAGTTCCGCTGGCGGACCGGGCATCGATGGTATACAAGGGCACGCTTGTCACCACCGGCTCGGCACGGGCCGTTGTCGTCGCCACGGGGGTGGCGACGGTGATCGGGCGTCTCAGCAAGCTCGTCCAGGAGACCGAGACCGGCGACACGCCGCTGGAGCGCCGCCTCGATTCGCTGGGCCGGCGGCTGGTCTGGCTGACCTTGAGCGTCGCCGCGCTGGTCACCGGACTGGGCCTGATTCGCGGCGAAGAGCTGTGGCTCATGGTGGAGACGGGCATCGCGCTGGCGATCGCCGCCGTCCCCGAAGGGCTGCCGGTCGTGGCGACGATTACCCTGGCCGTCGGCGTGCGGCGCATGGCGCGTCGTCAGGCGCTGGTGCGCCGCCTGGCGGCTGTCGAGACGCTGGGCTCGGCGACGGTCATCTGTACCGACAAGACGGGGACCCTCACGGGCGGTGAGATGACCGTGATGACCCTGGTGGTTGGCGGCGGGCAGCTGGAAGTCACCGGTACGGGCTACGAGCCCGAGGGCGAGTTCTTGGCGGACAGTGCGGCCGTCAGACTCTCCGAGGTCGCAGGTGCCGAGCTGGCCCTGCGGATCGGCGCGCTGGCCAACCGGGCATCTGTCAGAAAGACCTACGAGGGTTGGTCGGTAGCCGGCGATCCCACAGAGGCCGCGCTTCTCGTCCTGGCTCGGAAGGCGGGGCTGAGGCGCGAGGCTCTGCAGGCGGAATACCCGGAGGTGGCCGAGCTGCCGTTCTCGAGCGAGCGGCAGCTGATGGCGACCTTCCATCGTGCGCCGGACGGGCGGCGCATTGTGTGCGTCAAGGGCGCGCCGCGCCGTATCGTCGAGGAGTCGGGCAGCGCGCTCGGCGGTACCGGTGTCAGCCCCCTCGATGATGCGGGTCGTGCGGGGTTACTCGAGACCAACCGGGGGCTGGCCGGTCGCGGACTGCGTGTCCTAGCGCTCGCCTACCGTGAGCTCGATGAAGGAGAGAGCCCCGGTCCTGAGGCGATGCACGACCTGGTCTTCGTCGGCTTCGTCGGAATACAGGACCCGCCCGCCGAGGGTGTGCGCGAGACCATCGCGCGCTTCCACAACGCCGGCGTCCGCACGGTGATGATCACGGGCGACCAGGCCGTCACCGCCGAGGCCGTCGGCCGCGACCTCGGGCTGCTGCGCGACGGTGACGAGACCGTCCGCGGGCGCGAGCTCGCCGGGCTCTCCGCTGCGCAGCTCGGCGAACATGTCGGCCGTGTGTCTGTGTTCAGCCGCGTCAGTCCCGAGCAGAAACTGCGAATCGTCGAGGCGCTTCAGGGCCAAGGCGACATCGTCGGCATGCTCGGCGACGGCGTGAACGACGCCGCCGCACTCAAGAAGGCCGACATCGGAGTCGCGATGGGCGGTCGCGGCACGGATGTCGCCAAGGAGACCGCCGACGTAGTACTCCAGGACGATCGCTTCGAGACGATCGGCGTCGCCGTCGAGGACGGGCGCGTCATCTACGACAACATCCGCAAGTTCATCTTCTATCTGTTCTCGTGTAACCTCTCCGAGGTCGTCACTCTGCTCGTCACCGGCCTGGCGGGTATGCCCCTCCCGCTCCTGCCGCTCCAGATCCTCTGGCTCAATCTCGTCACCGATGTGTTCCCGGCGCTCGCCCTGGCGATGGAGCCGCCCGAGCCCGACGTGATGGGACGTCCGCCGCGCGACCCGAAATCCGCGATCCTCTCGCCGTGGTTCCTGTCCAGCGTCGTCAGCTTCTCGCTTCTGATAACCTCGGCCACGCTCGGCGTCTTTGTCTGGGCTCTCGAGTTCAGGCAGCTGGGACTGTCGCACGCCGTGACGCTCGCATTCATGACGCTGGCACTGGCTCAGCTCTTCCACGTCTTCAACGCGCGGAGCGCGAGGCCGGTCGTATTCAGTGGCCGGCTCTTCCGTAACCGCTGGGTCTGGGCCGCGCTCGCTCTGACCATCGGCCTGCAAGTCGCCACCGTGTACAACCCGTTACTCTCGCGTGTGCTTGGAACTCATCCGCTGAGTCCGCACGATTGGCTGGTCGTGCTGGCGGCATCGTTGATGCCGCTGATAATCGGCCAGATGTTGAAGCCGATCTCGATGGGAAGCTCGCGGAAGCGGACGCCCTCGGCGGCGCGCGCCTGACGGGGCCGGTGCCGCCGCAGCCTGTGATGGGTGGTCTACAAGGGAATCGCTGCCGGTGGCGTAGCCGTTCGGCCCGATACTAGTTTGCGGCCATGTTCGACGGGCTGGCCCACTCGCTCGGTCCATTCACCGCCTGGCTGCTGTTCGGCGTATGCCTGCTGGCCATCCTGGCCAGCGGCGCCCGCCTGTCTCGCTACGGCGACGCGATCGGGACGCGCACCGGACTGGGCGGCGTTTGGGTCGGTCTGGTCCTGCTGGCCAGCGTGACCTCGGCGCCCGAGCTGGTGACCGGGCTGAGCGCGATCTTGGTGGTAGGCGAGCCCGACCTGGCCGTGGGCGCCGCGCTGGGCAGTTGCGTGTACAACCTGGTCATCATAGCGGTACTCGACTTCATCTACAGACCGGGCACGATCTACACTGGGATCCGATACGGCCACAGTCTGTCCGCCGGGTTCGGCGTGGTCCTGCTCGGCGCGGCGGCCGGCGCGATCTACATACAAACGCACGTCGGAACGGTAGCTCTCGGGCCGATCGGTCCGTATACGATCGCCGCGCCGCTGATCTACCTGATCGCCATGCGCAGCGTCTTTTTCTTCGAGCGCCATGGCCAGCCGGCCGCCGAGTTGGCCGAGGTCGTCGGTGCGCGAACCGAGATGGCCGCGCTGACCTTGCCGCGCATCTGGCTGCTGTTCGGCATCAACGCGCTCGTGCTGGTGGTGGCGGCCACCGCGCTGCCGGTAGTCGGCGAGGCGCTCGCTGTGACGATGGGCTGGAAAGAGACGTTCGTCGGCACGATCTTCCTGGCGCTCGTCACGTCGGTGCCCGAACTCGTGATCTCGATCGAGGCAGTCCGGATCAGCGCCGTCGATCTCGCCATCGGCGGCATTCTGGGCAGCAACCTGTTCGATTTGCTGATCATCGCGATCGAGGACCTGGCCTACGTCGATGGGCCGCTCCTCGGTGCGGTCGGCAGCGAGCACATCCTGACCGCAAGTGCGGCGCTGACGATGACCGGCATCGCCCTCGTCGGCCTCTGCTCGCGCCCGAAGGCGAAGGTGTTCCGCACCATGGGCTGGGCGAGTCTGGGGCTAGTCGCCGTGGGGTTGCTCAGCGCCCTGGTCCTCTACCTGGTGGGTTTGAATACGTAGTATCGAGCACCGAGCTGGACGAGCGGTACGGCCGAAGACGCACTCGTACCGCCCGACACCCCGTTGACCGGCCGCGAAAGCGAGGCTGCGATGGCCCGAAGTGACCGTACTATCGTCTACGAGAAGCCGACGTGACCCGCGAGTCGCAAGCTGGTCAAGCTGCTCCGTGAGAGCGGCATCGATTTCGATCGCGTCGACTACATAGCCAATCCGCTGTCACGCAGAAAGCTCGGACAGCTCGTCAGAAAGGCTGGAGTGGCTCCACGCGAGTTGCTGCGCAGGCGGGAACGCGCCTACAAAGACTTGGACCTGGGCCGCCCGGGCATCAAGGATGGCGAGATCCTCGACGCCATCGCAAAGCATCCCGAATTGCTCGAGCGACCGCTGGTCGAGAAGGGCGACCGCGCCCTGCTCGCACGCCCCGCCGAACGCGTAAGGGAGCTTCTGTGAGGGTGCGGTGAGAGCGGTAGTACTGCGAGCGACGGGCAAACCCAACGTGCTCCAGCTGTCGGATCAGCCCGAACCGGAGCCCGCCCGCGGCGAAGTCCGCGTTCGCCTGGCCTACAGCGGTATCAACTACGCCGAGATCCTTTCCAGGAAGGGCCTGTATGCCTGGGCGCCAAAACGTCCGTACATCCTGGGGATGGAAGGTGCGGGCGTGATCGACGCGGTCGGCGACGGCGTGGATACTGCGCGCCTCGGTGGCGAGGTGATGGTCGGGACCCAATTCGGTTGCTACGCGGAGACGGTGGTCGTTCCCGAAGAGCGAGCCATCCCGGCCATCGATACCTTCACCCTGGAGGAGAACGCGGCGTTCCCCGTCAACTACATGACCGCCTGGGTGGCGCTCGTCGAGCTGGCGCGCCTCGCCGAGAAGGAGACGGTGATCGTCACGGCAGCGGCCGGCGGCGTGGGTACGGCGGCGATACAGTTGGCGGCCGCGCTCGGCTGCGAGGTCTACGGTCTTGCCGGCTCACAGGAGAAGCTGGACCTGGTGCGCTCGCTCGGCGCGCGCGCGGCGCTGAGCTACGGAGACCCGGACTGCTTCGACCAACTGCGTGCCGTCAGCGGCGGCGCCGACGTCGTCCTGGAGACTGTCGGCGGCCGCGTCTACAAAGGGGCGCAGGGTCTCCTGAACCCGTTCGGACGGATGGTCGTAGCGGGCTTCGCCAGCCTCGACCTGAAGACCTGGAACCCGCTGTCCTGGTGGCGCACCTGGCGTGACCTACCGCGGGCCAGGATCTCCGACATGGCCGAGGCATCCACCGGCGTCATGGCCACGCACCTCGGCTACTTGTTGGACCGACCCGCCCGACTGCAGGCGATCTTCGAGCGGCTGCGGGCGTTCGTTTCCGATAAGGGGATCAAACCCGTCATCGGCAGAGTCTTCCCGTTCGACGCTGTGGCCGAGGCGCATGCGTTCGTCGAATCCAGAGCGAGCACGGGGAAGGTGCTGCTTCGGCATGGGCGAAGTTGCGACTGACGGGCCGGGGAGGAGCGGGGAAACCGCTCGCTCCTCCCCGCCCGGACCGACATCCCTACTGGCTCGGCCCTAGTATCACCGCGTTCAGCAACAGTCGGTTCGCTCCGCGCCAGAAGGCCCTGAAGTTGATGTCTTCGGCGAAGGCGATCACCCGACCGCCACCCACGCGCTGTTCGTAGGCGAACACCGCACTGTCCAGACGCTCCAGCGTCTCCGGCCACGCGTGACCGGCGATCTTCGGCCCGTACGTCGCGATGACCGTCCTGCTCGATGACGGTGGGCCCTCTGGTGGCAGGTAGATGCTACTCGAGTTGACGAGAACCGGTAGCTCCATGTCCTCGAACCCGGCCGACATCCAGTGATGCTCGTTCAGCTCGGCCGCGAAGATGGCACCGGGAACGCCGAACCGCTGTGCGTCCTCGTTCTCCTCGAGCTCGTACCAGGAGCGCAAGTCGATGAGCTCGAGGTCACGAGCGAAGTCGGTTGCCGAGGCCAAGGTGACCAGCGTCCCGCCATCCCGGACCCACTGGGTGAGGCGTTCGACGCCCGAGTCGCCGAGCTCGCGCCGCAGCGCGCGCGCGGAGACCGACGGCACAATGATCGCGTTGAAGCGATCCAGGTCCGCACCGGCCACCGAGCCGACGCGCAGCACGGTGATCGGAATCTCGTACTGCCGGTCCAGCGTGTACCAGGTCGAGCCGAACGAGTAGCCTGAGATCGGACCCTCGGCCAGGATGGCGATCTTCGGCTCGTGCGCCTTCGTCACCGAGTAGACCGAACCGAGGACGGGGTACCCGGGATCGGCCAGCCCCGTGTCCGTGCCGCGTACCGTCAGCCGGAAGCGCTCCGCGACCTCACGCACCGCCTCGTGCACCGACGCGTCGTTCTGACCGACTCGAACGATGACCGTGCCGCTGGCGATGTCCCGTCCGGCGATCTTGGTGGACTCGCGGATCGCGGCCGTCCGATAGCCTTGGTCCTCGAGATGGTAGAGGGCGCTGAGCGAGGCGACCGCGCTGCCATCGATCAGGTAGGCGTATCCGGGCGGCTGATCCAATGTCGTGGCCGTGGGCACGACCCGGCCACTGACCCGCTCCGCCGACACTGTCCGCGCATCGCCGGTGCTGTAACCGCCGACGTTGAACAGCAGGGGCAGCGACCAGGCGGTGATGTCGTAGAAGCGTGGACTCTCCGCCCGCTCGATCCGTTCCCGCGCCTCGCGCAGGAACTCTTCCGGCGTGGGTGTGTCCGGTTCCAGCAGCGTACGCACCAGCCGACTCAGAGGCTGGGCCGCCTCGACGACGTAGGTGCCGGCCGGGAACTCGCGGCCGCCGATCGACGTCCCGCGACGATCGCGTACGTCGTTCAATCGAGCCGCCTGCGTCAGAACGCTCACCTCGATCCCGTTCCGCATCAGCATGTTGACCAGCTCGGCGACGTGGAGCGGATCTCCTTCTGACGCGATCAGGTAGCGCCGGATACCCTGACGGCCTTCGGCCAGGTCGGCCCGGAACGACTCGTAGTAATCGCCGAGCAGTCTCGTCCGGTCGCGCACCGATGTGCGTGCCGCCGTCCAGGCCGCCAGATACTGGTACTCGAGCGCCTCCTCGAGGGTCAGGGTGGATTCATCGGAGCGGTTGATCGCCAGCCCGCGGCTCGAGCCCTTCTCATAGAGCATTCCGACGGAACCCAGGTAGCGCATCGATGTGGTGTAACCCGGGTAGAAGTAATCGAACAGCTCGCGAGTGGTGTACTCGAAGCCTGCCGAGTCGAACGCGGCGGCGTAGGCGCGGCAGAAGACGTCGAACCACCGCTTCGAGTGCTCCGGGAAGTACGGCGCGTACGGATCTACGCCGGGGTCGAAGAAGAACTCCGAGTCCGTACCCATCTCGTGAGCGTCGACTAAGATCTGCGGACGCCAGGCCAGCAAAGTCGGGACCCGCGCCTGCGTTTCCCGCTGCGTGTGTGCGAACCAGTCGCGATTCGTGTCGAAGTAGTAGTGGCCAGTTCGGAACTTCGTGCCCTGCCAGCGGGTGAAGTCGTTGTTCCAATCCTCTCGCAGAGGATTCGGCTCGCGCCCTAGATTCTGGTGGTTGAGGTTGGCGAACGCATCGCGCCCGTCCGGGTTCAGTATCGGGTCGATGAGGATCACCGCGTTCCGCAGTACCTCCATGGTCGCCGCGTCGCTCCGCGTCGTCAGGTGTTCGAGCAACTTCAACAAGCCCTCTGATCCCGATAGCTCGTTGCCATGGATCGACCCGCCGTACCAGAGGATGACCGGCTGGCCCTCTATGATTCGCGCCGCTTCGTCCGGGCCCGTCGTCCGCGCGTCGGTCAGCCGGTGCACGGCCTGCCGGATCTCCTCCAATCGCGCGTGGTTCTCGGGCGCCGTGACGATCGCGACCGGCAAGAGTCGCTTCTCCCAGGACTCACCCTGTTCGATCACGCGCACGCGGTCCGAGACCTCGTCCAGCGTCTTCAAGTAAGCGACCATCTCGTGGTGGACGGTGATCCGTTCGCCGAAGTCGTGCCCGGTGACCTCGGCGAAGGTGGGGATCTGTGCGGCGGCTGGCATGCCGCTCGCGGCCAGTAGAAGAAAGGCGGTTGGGGCGACGGCTAACAGACGCGTCTTCATTTCGCTTACCCCCATCTGGGTTGTTCGGATAGACCGGCCGCTCGCGGGCGCGGTCCAAGGGGCTACGTCGTGAGGTCGGATGTGTCCCGGTGAGGCGAAGCTACGCCGCGTCCAGCCGCTACGCCAGACGGGGCCGGGCGTCAGCCGTCGGGGCATACCGCGTCCGCCTCGACCTCGATCAGCATCTCGGGGCCGATGAGGCGCTTGACCTCGACCATCGTGGTGGCGGGTGGCCGGTCGCCGAAAGCTTCAGCGTGGGCGCGGCCGAATTCCTGCCAGCGGGCGATGTCGGTGACGAACATGCGGGTGCGGACGACGTGGGAGAGATCGGCATCCAGCTCGCGGAGCGCCTGCTCGATGATCTCGAAACAGCGCATCGCCTGCGCGTAGCCGTCGCCGGGTGCGAAGACGGCACCGTCCTCTCCCACCGGTGCCGTGCCGGTCACGTAGATGTGCGCGCCGGCGCGCAGCGCCCGGCAGTAGCCGATGATAGACTCCCACGGTGCGCCCGAATAGGTGCGTTGAAACTCCCTCACAAGATGCCTCTGCTCTTTGCTGCTAGCCCGGTATCCAGATCTGCTTGGCGTAGACCAGCTCGGCCCTCACGCCCAGCGGCAACTGGCTGGGCGACTTGGTGTAGAACGCCAGCCCCTTGTAGCTCGTGATGTACTTGTAACTGGTTCGTCCGAATATCTTGCTCGTCGCCATCACCACGATCGGCTCGTCGGCGCGCTGGACGATCTGTGCGAACTCGTTGGGTTCCATCCTGACGATCGCACCCGATGCTTTGACGGCCTGGGCGATCGCGGCGGCGGCGGCGCCTGCTGATCCTGCTGCGTGCATCGACGGTCCTCCCGTTTGCCGGAGGGGTGATCTCGCTGTTGAGTCCATTGATATTGGCGCCGGCCGGCACTCTCCGCAAACGAGATGCTCTCCGCTATTCACGGTCCGGATGCGTACTTCGAGATCGTCGGGGAAGGGAGGGCGATCGAGCGTGGCGCGCTCTTCTTGCGGCGTGTGCAGGTCGTTTGGCTCATGGCTGACCGTCCGTCTAGCTTTTGGTGACCGGTGGCCGGTGGGGCGCCGACCGGCTACTGTCTACCAGCTACTGGTCACCGGACCGGCGGCTCGGCGCCGGCCACGACTCTGCTTACTAACCGCTTATGGGCACGATGGAATCACGACAGATGTTGCAGCGCGTGGTCATCGCGCTCGACGAACCGCAGGACCCGGTGAATATCGGGATGGTCGTTCGCGCGATGAAGAATATGGGGTTGAGTCGCCTGCGTCTCGTGCGGCCCGGCGGGTTCGATCTTCACAGGATCAGCGGCGTCGCCCACACCGGCATCGACGTGGTCGAATCTGCCGAGTCGTTCGAGCGGCTGGACGATGCGGTGGCTGGGGCGGGATTGGTGGTGGGGACGACGGCCCGGGGTCGGCGCGTACGTCGGAACTACGTGCGCCCGCGTGATGCGGCGGCCGAGATCGCCGAGGTCACGCAGGCCGGTGACGACGTGGTGCTCATCTTCGGCCGCGAGGACCGGGGACTCAGCAATAAGGAGCTGGACCTCTGCAACCGGGTCATCGTGATCCCCACCGACGCGGGGCACTCGAGTCTCAACCTCGCACAGGCCGTGTTGGTCATCGCCTACGAGATCTTCCTGGCCGCTGAGGGTGCGCCGCCATTCAAGCGGCCGAGACGAGCCGCGCCCCGCGCGGACCGGGCGGAGCTGGAAAGCCTCTTCAGCGAGGTCGAAGCCTCGCTGCACGCCATCGATTTCTTCAAGGCACAGAAGGTCGAGCCTCTGATGCGGACGGTGCGGGAAGTGGCGGCCAGGGCCGATCTGGACGAGCGTGAGACCGCTCTGTTCAAGGCGATGGCTTATGAGGTGCGGAACTTCCTCGCCAGGCAGGGGCTCGAACGGGGCGGCTAGTTCGCGGGAAAGTTTTGCCGTCTCCGCGCACAGTTTGCTTCCCCGGCTCGGTAAATGTGACCGGTGCCGAGGGGGCTCGGCGGATCGCACCGCCGTGGAACCCGTTGGTCGAAACTCAGATACAGCTCGGAGCCGGCCCGGCGGCACGCGAGTTGCCCCTCTCCCTCGCTAAAGAAGTCCCGTCCCTACCCATACCGTCACCGGCATAACCCCTCACCGCTGGGTCTCGCGGCGATGGCCGGTCACGTCCCTCATCAGGCGGAGAGCAGGCTCGCGACGTCAGCGTCCCGACCGGACGCCGGCTTCACGGCGGTCGAGCTGGGTGTGACGCTGGCGCTGATCGGCCTGCTGCTGGCCTTCGCTGTCGTGCGTATCGACAGCTCGAGCTGGCGTCTGGACGCGGCGACAGAGGAGGTCAACCAGCGGCTGCGCGCCGCCCGGACGCTGGCGGTTCTGAGGCAGCACGATGTTGTTGTCAGGTTCGAGGTCGCTACGCGGTCCATCGTCATTCACGAGGACGCGAACGGCGATGGGTCGGTCGACGACGAGGAACGTGCGATCAGACATACCCTGGACGGGAACGTGCGGTTCGACCGAGGCAATGCGCCCCCCTACGCGGGCTTTAGCGGCGGGGCGGTCAGTTTCGAGGCCGGCGCCGTAACGTTCCTGCGCAATGGATCCGCCTCCCAGGAGGGTGCGGTCTATGTCGGTTGGCCGGGAGCGGAGGTGGGGAGAGTAGTCGTTCTGCATCGCGCGACCGGCTTCACGGAAGTCCATCGTTATGACGGCAGGAAGTGGTCGACGAGCTGACGCGCCTGCAGGGGCTGACCCCGCGCGCGGTTTCACCGTCCTGGAGGTCTTGGTCGCGATCGTGCTCTTCACGGTGGCGATTCTCGTCAGCGGTCGAGTGATCGTCGAGTTCGTCCACCAGGCCGGCATCTCCGAGGTCCAGGCCCAGGCCGTGGAGTTCGCCATGCAGGAACTCGAGCGCGTCAGGCTGCTGCCGTACGATGAGATCGTGTCTCGGTCGGCGGCCCCCGTGCCCGAGGCGCCGCAATTCAGCCGGCGCGTCGACGTGGCGGTGTTCGGCGAGGATCTCGAGGAGCTCTACGCTTATCGCCTGATCACCGTCACGGTCGAGCCTCCCCGCGGCTTGGGTCCGGTGGGTATCAGCACGGCGGTGGCCCAGTAGAAAGGCTGGAACACCAGAAGATGAAGCCAGCTGCAGATGGAGGGTTGATGACGCGGTGCCGCCAACGCGGTCGGCGAGCCGGTATCACGCTCGTCGAGTTGCTGGTGACGCTGACGATCAGCGGGATCGTCGTCGGCTCGATGCTCTCCTTCTTCGTTGTCCAGAACCGCAGCTCTCGGTTGGCTGGGGTGAGGATCGAGGCGGTGCAGCGGGCACGCTTCGCCTCCGAGCTTCTGCGTCGCGAAGCCGGCCTCGCCGGTGCCGGTATCCCGGACGCTCAACCGCTCGTCGTCTTCGCCGGATCGGACGACTTCATCTTCAGCGTCGACCTCGCTTCGAGTACGGCGGGGGATCGCGTCGCGGTCTACCAGTTGCCCGGCGCACCCGTGACCGAGACCGAGGGTGCAGACTCAGCCTCCGTCGTCCTGCCCAACGGTGCGCACTATCCGCAGCGCTGGTACGGCCCCGACCGAACACCAGGCCCCGCCGAGACGCTGCACTTCTCGTTCGTCAGTACGGGCGACGGCCTCCACGCACTGACCCGGAGAGTGAACGCGCAGCCGGCCGACACGCTGCTCCGCGGCCTCGAGCGGATCGAGGGGCGCGACTTCTTCTCGTACCTGCTCATGGATCCCGAGGGTCGGACGAGGTACCTGAGCGGCGGCCCGATCTGGCACGCCGCACCCGAGCACGAGTCGGCCGCCGACACGGCGATCTCCGCGCTCACCGACAGCATCAAGCTCGTCGAGGTCGCCTTCACCGTCGTGGTGAACGGGCACCGGCCCGGAGAGACTGTGGCACGGCCGTTCGTCGTGGGCATCGCACTCAAGAACGCCGGGTTGATTCGCAACGCCGCATGTGGCGATCCACCACGACTCGGGGTCGCGCCGACCGCTACTCTCAGCTCTCCCCTGAGCGTGACGGTCACGTGGCCGCCGGCGGTCGATGAGTCGGCCGGCGAGATGGATGTTCGGCAGTACACGCTGTATCGACACGACCTGAGCGCGCCGCTGCCCCGCCCGATCGCGGCACTGCCGCCCGGCGCATCGGGACCGGGCTATCTGTACGTCGATTCGGATGTGCAGGCGGGCAAGACCTACGTATACCTGCTCGGCGCAACCGATTGCACGCCGGCGCAATCGGGGCTCGCCTCGTCCGGACCGGTCACCATACCGGGCGGCTAGCGCTCGGAACACGGAGGTGTGGCGGATGAGAGTACATCGCGTCGGCTGCGACTCGTTGCGCCGGGACGGCGAGTGCGGTGCGGCCCTTATCCTCACCCTGATGATGCTGGTCGTGTTGGCCGCGGTCAGCGCCGGCGCGGTCCTCAGGAGCGGCAGCGAGCGGCAGCTGCGTACCTACTCCGAGACCCAGGTCGATCTCCGTTACCTGGCGGCCATGGCGGCGGAGATGGGGCTCGGCCGCATCAACCGGGACGAAGGCGCGCTGCCGGACGTCGGTTACAACGTTCTCGAATCCGGACTCACACCGGCGGATGCCCTGGGCAATCCGCTCACCGACTACGAGCTGAGCATCTACGCCGGTCGCAGCGGGTCGGCGACGGGCCGCACCGGCAACTTCGCCAGCGTCGTGGGCGTGGCTCGGGGACGCGGCAGTGAGGTCATCGTACGGCTCGAGCTGACGGAGGAGAGCTTCGCCAGGTTCGCCTACTTCACGGACAGCGAGGGCGGGAACATCTGGTTCGGTGCCGGCGATCGGTTGCTCGGGCCGGTACACTCGAACGATCAGATCAAGGTCCACTCCACCGGAGCGACCTTCCATGCCGAAGTGACCACGGCACGAGACGTTCTCTATCCCGGCAACGGCAGTTTCGAGAAAGGCTACGAGGAGTACGTCGACACGATCCCGATGCCCGACAGCGGCGACCTGAGCCGGCTGCGAGCGTTGGCGGCGGCCGGCCGCTCGCTGTTCGCGACCCCGTCGACCGGCGGCCCCGCCGACGTTCAAATGCGGGTCGAGTTCATAGCGCTCGATCAGAACGGCGACGGCGACTTCGTCGACGAAGATGAAGGCTACTACAGGATATACAGGTCTCCGAGCACAGCATGGCTTGCAGCAAGAGGGACGGACACATGGACAGAGAATTGTGGCGACACACACAACCATCCGGTGACCGGCGAAGCTACGTTCATCTCTGCCTCGAATCACCGCCGGCTCTACTTGGGCGAAGGCTACGATGGTCCGTACTCCGGCGACATCGCCGTGTGGCGGAACCACTCAGCCCTGCTGCACGGCGAGGACGCGAGCGATTGGGCGCGCGTCTTCAGAGAGGTGGCACGCTCGCCGACCTCCCGCTGCTATCTGGGTGGGGACCCGCGTCTGAGGATGGACGGGCGGAGCTTCGATGAGTGGGACGGCTCGGGCGACGACTCGGGGTGGCTGAGGCGCGAAGACCACGCGCCGGGCATGACGATACCTGCGGCGCTGTCCGGGCGTGACGATGCCCCGTTCCTATTCCCGCTGAGCCGCGAGTATAACAGTGAGTTTCGCGGTGTCCTGTTCTTCGATGGGCTGATCGGCGTGAGCGGGGTGCTGAATGGGCGTGTCACCATCGTGTCCAGCGACAACATCGTGCTACTCGATGACTTCAACTATTCCGTGCCTGCGAACGCTGCGCAGTGCAATGACATCGCAGGCTTCCTCGCGGCGCGCAACTTCTACGTCGCGGAGAACAACCTGAACGCGCCTCAGCGATTCCCGAATGTGCCCGGTGGTCGCCGCACCTACGATGACACGCCGTCCGAGTTCATCGATGGCGTGGTCTTGACGCTGGACCAGAGCTTCACGGTCGAGAACTTCCAGAACGGGCCGCGCGATGCGGAGGCCTGTGAAGATCGACCCAACGGTCGTGGTTGCCTGTACCTGACGGGCGGACTGATCCAGAAGACGAGGGGCGCCGTCGGCCTGACCAGCGGTGAGGGGTACATGAAGCGCTACGCCTACGACTCCAACGCCAGGTTCTGTCCGCCGCCCCACTACCCGACGACGGGCGTCTATGGTAAGAACCGCTACTACGAGGTGAGCCCCCGCGCCTTCGCGGATGTGGCTGCATTCTTCGAGGAGCTGCGCTGAGTAGGGGGTGGACGGCAGGAATACAAGTTTTGCCCGACCTGGACAAAAATTGCCCGCACTGCGCGTGCCCGGGCGCCGACTCCCGCCACCGGAATCCGTTGGGGCGACGGAACTAAGACGGCAGGCCGGCGGCCCGGCACGCGAGTTGCCACCTCGAGGACCGCGTGCGGCGGGACTCGCTCGAGAGCCCAGAGTGAACCCGCTGCCCAACGAGCCCGGGCACCACGCCCGGGCTCTTCTTCGTCCCACAGTCGAGTTCGGAACGAGGAGCTACTACAATTCTCCCCGATCAAGTGATGGAGAATTCCGAACATCACCCGCCTTCTCTCGATACTCGATGACCAGCGCCAGCACGCCCGCCGCGATCGCGAGCTCGGCCGCCGTCCGTAGCGGTACGTTCATTAAGGCGTGTGCTATGACGACGGGTAGCAGAGAACGCGTCCCGTAGAAGACGTAGCCGGCCAGAATCGAGCTGAAGACGATGGCAGTCAGAGTGCCGATGCTCATGACACTCAATCGGAAGTACTGCGTGTGGCTGATAGCGAAGACGAAGGCGGTGATCAGGATGCCGCTGCCGGGACCGAGATCCCATGACCGTAGGATAGTCGGCCAGGCCACCTTTCGCGACCGGGGCCGGCCTGGTGCGGCTGGCGAATAAACGCCAGGTTGGTGTGTATCCTATTACGTACTGTCGGCGGTCGGAGATTCGCGGTGAAAGTCGCGGTAGTGGAGCAGAGTGAAGCGAGCGAGCGCGCCCTGGTGCAGCAGGCCCGGGCGGGGGACCGGCGTGCCTTCGGCGAGCTGGTCACGCGCTACATGCGCCGCGCCTACTACGCGGCGCTGGGGCTGGTGGGCTCCCACGAGGATGCCCTCGACCTGTCGCAGGAGGCGTTCGCCCGCGCCTTCCGCGCCCGCGCCAACCTCGATCCCGACCTGCCGTTCTACGGCTATCTCTACCAGATCGTTCGCCGGCTCTGCTTCAACTTCCTGCGCGATAGCCGCACGCGGCGCGCTCGAATGGTGGAGGCGACGCCCTGGCTCATGGACCAAGCCGGCGCCCGAGCCGTGGCGACCGACCCGGCGCGGTCGGCCGAGCGATCCGAACTGTGTGCCGTGGTGCAGGCCGCTATCGAGAGACTGCCGGAACGTGAGCGCGAGGTGCTGGTTCTGAAAGAGTTCGAGGGGCTCCGCTACCGCGAGATCGCCGAACTGCTCGGCATTCCCATAGGGACCGTCATGTCGCGCCTCTATACTGCCCGCCGGAACCTTGCCGCTGAACTGGAGGGCGTGTTGTGAGCGACAAGGAACTCAGAAACCAGGAGGAGCGCGCTCGTCGCTTGATCATGGCGTCGATCGACGGCGAGCTGGGTGGCGGCGAGCGCGAGGAACTCGAACGTCTGCTGGACGCGTACCCGGCTCTGCGCGCCGAGTGGGAACGTCTCCAGCGAGTCAAGGAGGTGACGGGAGCGATGAGACTGCGACCTGCTCCGGAAGAGGTGTGGAGTGATTACTGGACCTCGGTCTACAGCCGGCTCGAGCGTGGGATCGGCTGGATCCTCTTTTCCGTCGGCGCGATCGTTCTACTCTCGTACGGCGCCTGGGCCGCCGTACGAGAGCTGCTCGCCGACACGACGATGCCCTGGTTCGTGAAGGCGTCTCTAGTAGCGCTCACCGTAGGTACCGTCGTATTGCTCGTCTCGGTGGTGCGCGAGAAGGTGTTCGTCGGGCAACGACAACGCTACAAGGACGTGGAGCGATGATCACGACACCGGCTTCAAGTATCGCTGGCTACCGGGTGCTCGAGACACTCGGCCTCGTATACGGCAACACCATCCGTGCTCGGCATCTCGGCAAGGACATACTCGCCTCGCTGAAGCTGCTCGTCGGCGGCGAAATCGAGGAATACACCAAGATGATGGCCGAGTCGCGCGAACAAGCGTTGGACCGGATGAAGGACGACGCGGCACAGCTGGGCGCCGACGCCGTCTTGGATGTGCGTTTCACGACCTCGTACATCATGGGCGGCGCGGCGGAGATCCTCGCCTACGGTAACGCGGTGAAGATAGGGCCGGCCTGATCCTTCGGTCGGGCTTGGTCATGCTTTAGACCCTCTCACGAGAGACTGACAATGTTACGCACACACATGGCGATGCTGGCGCTCGCCCTGCTCTCGGCTTCTCCGCTCGCGGCTCAGATCCCCGATGCGCTGAGCGGGCGCCTGCTCTTCCGGATGGGTACGGCGGACGCTGGTCACGAGACCTACAACATCGAGCGGCTGCCCGGTGGTTACCGTATCGTCGGTGACGTCGACTTGAATGCCATGGGCTATCACATCGTGCAGCACCTGGATGTGGAGACGGGCGAGCGGCTGGAATTCCGCACCGCCGAGGTGCAACTGACCGTCAACGGCGAGCCGAGCACCGTGAGCCTCGTGCGTCGGAACGGTAACGCGTTCCAGGAAACGACGCAGGGCGACTCGACCGTGGCTCAGGACATCGTGACGCCCGAGTCGTCGGTGCTGCTCACCAGCAACGTGATCCATCACATCGCCCAGTTCACCTGGTTGCACGGCGGTGCGGTCGGCGAGTCGGAGCAGTTCGTGGCCTTCCCGCGCGTTCCCGTCACCGTGACCCTCGAGGAGGCGGACACCGCCCGCTTGGGGGAGGAGACGCTGTCGTATCGTCGCTACTTCATCAACATCGCCAATGCCGTCGGCGCCTATGTCTGGCTGGCGGACGATGGGACCCCGCTGAAGGTCTCTGTTCCGCTTCAGGCGTTCATGGCCGTGAGCGAGGTGCACGCGCGCTGGGCCGACGTGCTGGGCCGGACGAGGGAAGAGAAGGAATCGGGCGGGGCAGAGGGCGCCTACGAGGCCGAAGAGGTGACTTTCGAATCGGACGGGATCACCCTCGCCGGCACCTTGACGATGCCGAAGGGGGAGGGTCCGTGGCCGGCGGTGGTGCTGATCAGCGGGTCGGGTGCGCAGGATCGCGATGAGAACTCGCCGGGTCCGGGCGGCCTCAAGCTCGGCATCTTCCGTACTATTGCGGACTCGTTGACCCGGCGCGGGATAGCCGTGTTGCGGTACGATGACCGTGGCGTCGGCGGCAGCGGTGGGAGCCTGGCCGAGGCGGGGCTCAGCGGGCTGGTCGCTGATGTGGAAGCGGCCGTCGGCTACCTGCGGGCTCGTCGGGAGATCGCCGCCGCGCGCGTCGGTCTGATCGGTCACAGCGAGGGCGGTATCATCGCGCCGATCGTTGCATCGAGGGACAGTGGGATTGCAGCGATCGTGCTGATGGCCGGCACCGCTGCGCCGATCGATTCGGTGGTCCTCGAACAGTCCGTCCAACTCGCCCTGGCTGCGGGCGGCGACTCGGCCGACGTCGAGAATGCCCGAGCATCTACGCTCCGTCTGATGGATGCGATCCGGGAAGGCCGCGAGCCCGAGGACACCGACCTTTCACCCGGCGCTCGGAGGTGGCTACGCGAGCATATCGAGCACGACCCGATAGCGACGATCAAGCGGGTAGGTGCGCCGGTGCTGATCGTGAACGGTGGCCAGGACATTCAGGTGTCACCTGAGCACGCGCGGAGACTGGGCGCGGCTCTCGAGCAGGTTGGCCACGGCGATCACGAGGTGCGCATCTTCCCGGACCTCAACCACCTGTTCGCGGTCTCGCGTGGCGAAGGGCTGGCCGAGTACGTCGACCCCGACGCCGAGGTCGACCCCACGTTCCTGAGCTACCTGGCCGACTGGCTGGTGGCGCGACTGGTGCGCTAGTCGCCGAAGCTTATCCCCAGCGCCCGTGCGGTGGCGACGACGTCACCGTCAACGGGCACCCGCTTCTGTCTGCTGACCGCTATGTCGAGCGGGATGCGACGCACGTATGGCGGATCGAGTGCGACCATGCAGCCGTAGTCACCATCATCGATGCAATCGATCGCTGCGGCCCCGAAGCGCAAGGCAATGAGCCGGTCGTAGGAGATCGGTGAACCGCCGCGCTGCAGGTGGCGCAGGGCGATGGCGCGCGTGTCCTTACCGGTCCGCTCGGCGATCTCGTTGGCCAGCACTTCGCAGATCCCACCGAGACGTTTGAGGTCCGGATCCTTGAACACCGGTGTGCCGCCGGCGGGACAGGCGCCCTCGGCAACGACGACGATGGTGAAGCGCCGGCCGGCGCGGTCTCGTTCGCTGACCTTCTCGCACACTCTCTCGATGCTGTAGGGGATCTCCGGGATGAGTATGACGTCGGCGGTGCCGGCCACTCCGGAGAACAGGGCGATCCAGCCGGTGTCGCGACCCATGACCTCGACGACCATGACACGCTCATGGGCTTGGGCCGTCGAGTGAAGTCGCCCGATGGCATCGGTGGCGATGTCGACCGCCGTGAGGAAGCCGAACGTCAGGGAAGTGCCCTCGATATCGTTGTCGATCGTCTTCGGGACACCGACGACGGGCAGGCCCTTCCTGTAAAGGTCCTGGGCGATGCGCAGACTCCCGTCGCCGCCGATGGCGATCAGTGCCTCGAACCCACGCTCGCGGAAGGCCGCGACGACGTCCGCCGAGCGATCGACCGCCTCGGTCGTTCCGTCCGGACGCTGCAGCGGGAAGGCGAACGGATTGCCACGGTTCGTGGTGCCGAGGATGGTGCCGCCGATGTGGGTTATGCCGCGAACCGAGTCGCGGGTCAGTGGGACGACCTCGTCCTCGCCGAGCAGACCCATGTAGGCGCGGCGGATACCGTAGACCTCGTAACCCCGGTTCAGGGCCGCCAACGTGGCGGCGCGGATCACCGCATTGAGGCCGGGAGCGTCGCCGCCGCCGGTGTTGATCGCGATCTTCTTGGCCATGGGGTACCTGTCGGTTGAGTCACGGTTCTGGCGCGGCGTCACGTCGCGCGACCGCTCTAAAGGTACAGGCGTCGGATCGAAATTTCGACTCTGGACAGAGGACTGCCGCCCGGCCATCCTACTGATGTCGAAACTTCCCCATATGCCGATGGTCCGGTCCGCGCCGAAGCGCGTCGCGCCGGCCATTAACGCCGGAGGCTCCCAATGGCCAAGATCAACGTGGTGCGCCTGATCCTCGGAGGGTTGCTCGCCGGACTGGTCATAAACATCAGCGAGTTGATCCTCAATCTGGCTGTCATCGCCGATAGCATGGAACTGGCGATGCGTGAGTACGGCATGCCACCGCCGGGCGGATCGACGATGGTCATCTACATGGTGGTCGGGTTCCTGCTGGGGATAGTCACGATCTGGATCTACGCAGCGATCCGCCCGCGCTTCGGGCCCGGGCCCAAGACCGCGGTGCTGGCCGGCTTCGTCGTCTGGCTGCTCGCCTATCTGTGGCGGATTCTGGACATCGGCCTGATCGGTCTGTTCGACCCCGGCCTGCTGGTTCTGCCGACCGCTTGGGGGCTGGTCGAGATCGTGGTCGCCGCACTCGCCGGTGGCTGGCTGTACCGGGAGGCGGAGGCCGCGAGTCAGGCGGCTCCGGGTCCCCCGGCCTCGGCTTGACGCGCTATGGAGAACTGGACGCTCATCTACGACGGGGATTGCCAGTTCTGTCGCCGGCAGGTCGATTTCCTGCGCCGGTGGGATCGGCGCCGGCGGATCGAGGCCGTCCCGTTTCAGACGGCGGACCTGGCGAGCTACGGCATCGAGCGCTCGGCCGCAGAGGAGGCGATGCATTTGGTGGCGCCGACGGGAAGCGTCTGGCGCGGTGCTGCGGCGGCGCGCGAGCTGCTGCGGCTGTTGCGCTGCGGCCGGCTGCTGGTGTGGCTTTTCAGCATTCCCGGCGCCATGTTCGCCGCTGAACGCGTCTATGGCTGGGTGGCGCGGCGGCGTCATCGTTTCGGCTGCGAGAGCAGGGTTTGCCGCCGCGGCGCTGCGGGCGGTTGAACCCTGAGATTGGATCGCGTGGGCTCGATCATACGACGTCTGATACTTCTCTTCATCCTCGTCCCGATCGGCGAGCTGGCGCTGCTGATTCAACTGGGTCGATGGATCGGCCTGTGGCCGACACTTGGACTGATAGTGGCGACGGGGATACTGGGTGCGACGCTGGCGAGTCGTGAGGGACTGAGGGCGTGGCATGCCTTTCAGGTCGACGTACAGGAGGGCCGCATACCGGGCCGCCCGATCCTCGACGGTCTCTCGATCTTTGCCGGCGGCGCTCTTCTGCTGACGCCCGGCCTGGCGACCGATCTGTTCGGCTTCGCGCTGTTGGCGCGCCCCACGCGGCGCTGGCTGCAGGACAGGCTGATCGGACGCTTCGGCAGGGCGCTCATGCGGCAGGGTCAGGTCTACGTGGGCAGTGCGACCGGCTTTCGGGGTAGTGCGAGCGACGCGGCCGAAGGTCCGCGGGGCCGCGAGATCGAACACCCCGGCCCCGATTGACACCGCGAAGGGTCGATGGGACCGGATCGACACAGGACGTGCGGATGCGCTGGTTTCTAACGCGCTACCTTCCAGATTGGGGAACGATCCCCCTGCGCCTGGCGCTCGGCCTGGTCTTCATGTCACACGGCTGGGCGAAGCTGACGGGCCCGTTGGGTACGCCTGAGGGTTTCAACATCGAAGGTTGGGGCTGGCCGTACCCGGTGTTCTGGGCGTGGGTCGTGGCTCTGGTCGAGACGTTCGGTGGCTTGCTCGTTGTCGTCGGCCTGTTCACGCGGGTGGCCGCCTTCGCCATAGCCTGCGTGATGGTCACGGCCATCCTCAAGGTGAAGCTGGCTCAGGGACTCGTCGGTGGTTTCGAGTTCGACTTCGCGCTGCTGATGATCGCGCTCTCGCTCCTGGTTACCGGCGCAGGTCGGCTCTCGGTCGATCACGATGTCCTCGGTTGGGGCGCGCCGCCGAAACGGAGCCACGTCGGGGATACACCGTATGATTGACATCACTCAGCCGCTCAGCAGCCGGGCGGCCGCCTGGCCGGGCGACACGCCCTTCCGAATCGACTGGACGCTGCATATCACCCGCGGTGACAACGTGACGCTGTCACGGGTCACCTTCAGCCCCCATGTGGGAACACACGCCGACGCGCCGGCGCACTACGAGCCCGACGGATCCCTCACCGGTGACTTCCGGCTTGGCGCATTCCTCGGGCCCGTGCGGGTCGTCGACGCCCGCTGGGCTCGGTCGGTGGACACCGGCCTGCTGGAGTCGCTGGGCGCTTTGGGCGTCCCGCGTCTGTTGGTGCGGTCGGTCCCGGAGTCGCGGCCGAGTAACTTCGAGAGCGATTTCCCGCCGCTGGCTCCCGAGGCTGCTGACGCGCTGGTACGGTCGGGCCTCCGGCTCTACGGGACTGATGCGCCGTCTGTCGATCCCGTAGAGAGCGCCTCGATGAGCGCCCACCGCGTGCTCGGTGCCGCCGGCATTCCCATCATCGAGAACCTCGACCTCGCGCTCGCCGAGCCGGGCGATTACGACCTGATCGCGTTGCCGGTGAGGATGATCGAGGCGGAAGCGGCGCCGGTGCGTGCCGTGCTCCTGCCGACCGGCAGTCTGAGGCTGGGGCGACCTGAAACGGTCGCGCCTGGCGGTTCGTAGTATCGGGCGAGGTAGACAACAATGCCGTTTGCCATCTTCGGACATCTGCTGGAGAGGCGCGTACCCCAGATCGTCGGGATCTATCTCGGCGCTTCCTGGGTGATGGTCGAGTTCATCACGCTGCTGGTGGACCGCTTCGCGCTCTCACCGCATCTGATCGAGCTCAGCATGGTCGTCCTGGCGATGCTGATCCCGACGGTCGTGCTGATGGGTTACTGCCACGGCATGCCGGGCCGTCAGGAGTGGACGGCGGCAGAGAAGATCGGTGTCCCGGTGAACCTGCTGTTGGTGGCCGCGGTGGTTTTCTTCCTCTTCGCCGACCGGCCGCTGGGGGCTGCGACGAGGACCGTAACCGTCGAGACCGAAGCGGGTGAGACGCTGGAGCGGGTCATTCCGAGGAGCGAATTCCGCAAGCGCGTGCTGCTTCTAGGCTTCGAGAACCGGTCGGGTGACGCGGCGCTCGACTGGATGCAGCTGGGCTTGCGAATCGCGCTGCTGCTCGACCTGGATCAGGACGCGTTCCTCGAGGTCGAGAGCCAGGACCGGTTGCAGGTCGGCCTGGAGCGTGTCGGGTACCCTGAGGCCGTGGGCCTCGACGTGCAGTTGATGGCGAGGCTGGCCCGAGAGCTACGCCAGGACCACTTCGTCTTCGGCTGGTTCACCGAGCAGGACGGCGAGCTTGCCGTTTCGGTGTCGCTGTACGAGACCCGGCGCCAGCGCCAGGTCGCCGAGCGCACCTTCGTCGGCAGCGATGCTCTGCGCCTGGTCGATCAGATGTCGGTCGAGCTGAGGCGCGAGCTGGGCGTCCCGGAGCGCCACATCGACGATACGGCGGATCTGCCCGTCTCGGTCATCATCTCGGAGTCTGTGGAAGCCTTCGAGCACATCTCGCGGGCGATAGACGAGATGATCCGCAGCAACGATTGGGCGGCCGCCCGTGATCACCTGGAGCGGTCGGTGGCGGTGGACCCGGCGTCGGTACTCGCGCTCTACGAGTTGGCGCTCGCCTATCTCGTGCTCAACGAGAGAGAGAAGGCGGACAGCCTGTCGCAGCTCGCGCTGCGCTATCTGTACAAGCTGCCGGAGAGCTGGCAGTACGAAGTCCAATACTTCTACTACAGCAACATCGAGCCCGATGCGGACAGGCGCATGCGGATCGCGGAGACGATGGTCAGGCTGTTCCCGGACGATCTCAATGGCCACGTGATGCTGGCACGTGAGTATATCCTGCGAGACCAGACGGACGAAGTCATCGCCGAATACGAGCGGATCCTGGAGATCGATCCATCGCAGCACGAGTATATCCGTGAGATCGGCGCGGTGTACCGCGGGCGGGGCGAGCTGGAGCGGGCGCTTGAGTACTACGATCGCTACGCCGAGATCGCGCCCGATGACTACTCGGCCTACCGGCACCTGGGGGCCGTCTATGCGGCGATGGGTGAGCATGAGCGCTCTCGGTCCTACTTCGAGCAGGCTCTCGTCATCGACCCGGACAACGCTTCGCTGATGAGCGACCTGGCGATAGCTCGGTTCAATCTGGGTGACTTCGAGGGTGCGGAGCGGGGCTTCGAGGAGGCGCTCGAATCTGCGACGGCGCCGGCCGATCGTGCCGCCGCGCACTCCAGGTTGAGTGATCACTACAGGTTGCTCGGGCAGCTGGCCAAGGCAATCGAGCACGAGGAGCTGGAGTGGTCGGAATGGGAGAGGTCGCATCCGGCCTCTGTGGTCTTCACGGACGTCAAGTTGCCTTCCCTGGGTCTGTTCGCCATGGCCGGCCAGCAGCAGCGGGCGTTCGAGATCCTTCGTCGGGCCGAGGACGAGCTGAGGGTGCCGTTCAACCGCACCATCCCGTTGGGGTACCTGAACGTATATCTGGAGCTCGAGGATGCGGACAACGCGGAGCGTGCGTTGGCCGAAGTAGAGGCGTGGGTGGAGTCGCAGCAGGAGGAGCACCGGCGCGATCTGGTGCTGAACGCTCTGGGCCGTATCCAGGAGATCCGAGGCGCCTACGAGGAAGCTGTGGACAGCTACCGGCGGTCCCTGGAGCTGGCCCCGGCCAACACTTACACGAAGCGGCGAATCGCGCGTTGCTACAGGGAGCTGGGTCGGCTCGACGAGGCTGAGGCCTACTTGAAGGAGCACCTCGTCAGCACACCGAACAACCCTCACGCGCACTTCGAGTTGGCGCGGGTCTACGCCAATAGGGATGAGAGAATGCTGGCGCTCCAGCATCTGCGCACCGCGCTCGAGGTGTGGAGTGATGCGGACCCGACCTTCGAGCCCGCGCGGCAGGCGCGTGTCATGCTGGCGGAGCTGGGGCCGGCCTGACGGCCAGACTCAGTACGGTGGCGCGAGACGCCGCAGGCCGTGGGCCAGTACGACGATCAGCAAGACGAGATTCCGCGGCAGCAGCCCCGGCCAGAAGTAGCGGACGGGACGGGCGAAGTGCCGGTCCGGCCCAGCCGCAGCGAGCCGATCGGCGATCAGACGGATGACCGTAACCCCTCTGGGCCAGTCGACGATCCCAGCCACCCAATCGCGGGGTATCCCGCCCTCGCCGAGCACCGCACCGGCCAGCGCGCCGGCGACGGCTCCGGCGGTGTCGGTGTCGCCACCACAGTCTAGCACGGCAGACACGGTGCCCTCGAAGTCGCCGAAGTGACGGTGCCAGGCATAGAGGGCAACGGGTACGCTATGGTAGATGTAGCCGCTCACGCCGTCATCGAGTCCGAGAGACGCGGCGAACTCACCCACCTGGAGCCCGCGCGCCTCCGCCCGACGCATAAGCTCGAGCAGCTCCTGCCACTCCTGGTCTGCGGCGGTAGCGGCGCGCCGCATGACGTCCAGTAGATCGTCGATGCCGGGACGCTCGCGAAGCTGATCCCTGATGGCCCAAGCGGCCACGTAGGCCACCGCCTTCGCGCCGGTGAGGGCCCGTGGATCGGTGTGTGTGATGCGCGTGCAGGCGCTCACGTAGTCGTCCAATCGGTCCGGGGAATCGGCGAAGAAGGCGCCGAGCGGCGCGGCGCGCATCGCGGGCCCGTTCCCGGCCGAGTACACGCCGCTCCGTGCCGGCGGGTAACCTGCCCAGAGCCGGAGTATCGAGCGCAGGGTGGCCCAGCCTATCCCTGCCGGTAGAGATAGGAGCCAGAGCCTGAGCGACCATGCCAAGCGGCGGGCGAAGCGCTCGGCCGAGCGCGGGTGGGCCAGCAGGCACTGGGCGACGAGGACAGTGTGATCGGTGTCATCGCTCGCCATGCCGCGTCTGAACAGGAGGCGGTGTCGCCAGCCGCCACGGAACATCTTCCGGGCACGCCGCCTCGAGACGCCCTCCGCCGGCAGGCCGAGCGCGTCGCCTACGGCGGTACCGATCAGCAGCCCGCGGAACCGCTCGCGAGCCTCCGGCGTCTCACTCATCTCCCGTAGTCTGCGGGGCCGCCCCAGATGGCGAAGACCATCTGGAACGCTACGGAGCCGCCTGTGACGCTCGGACTCGGCAGCTGACTCAGTTCGTCATGGAGCCGCTGGAGCGTTTCGTCGGCGATGCCGGGTCGTGAAGCCATCTTCAGTACGGCGCTCCACTCACCCGGCTCTATCTTGAACTGTAGGACAAGCTCCTGTCCGACTTCCGGCGGCTGCCTGTCGAAATAGCCGACGACTGTGTTCTTGATCGTGTCGATGTAGGTCGCCAACTCATCCACTCTCATGCGTCGCGCGACCTCGTGGTCGGGTGCGAGCAATACGATGTGCTTCAGGTCGGTGGGCCCGCCGGCCTCCTTTGCCGCCACGCCTTCAGGCTGGTGGACGCGCCAGCCTGCCTCGGCACGGTACGTCAAGCCGTCGATCGGGCTTACGTAGCCGCGAGCGAGCCACTCGAGTGCGAAGCCGAACCCACTGTTGCTGGGCCGGATCTCGACGGGGCTCAGGCTCGTGAGCCCGTCCTTTATTGCGCGCCACGACGGATCCCTCAGCGACATCATGAGCCCATCTTCGACGATCAGGCCTTCGTCCTCGCTCTGCCCGGGGGCGAGCGCTAGGAAGCAACCGCTCAGACGGGAACCGGTCGCGTTGGGCGCCGTGATCGCTTTGGCCCCTGTCTGTCCCGGCTTCCACACGAAGCAGCCGTCGGCGCTGGGCTCGAGCTCGGTTAGGAGAACCGGGGGCGAGCCGGCGGGGAACGCGGCGAGCTGTTGCAGCAGATACGCGCCACTGTCTTCGGTCAGGCGGAAGACGATCCGCTCGCGCTCGAGACAGGCGGTCATGCCGGGCGCGTGGATGCGGGTCAACTGCGCGATGATGCTGTCTTCCAGCAGCCTCGCCATCGGCAGGCCGGGCCGTGTACGATCGGCCCAGGGCGGCCAGGGGTAATGCGAGTAGGCTTGGCCGAGCCGGCCGAGTACCCGGGTAATGCCGAACGTCACGGCCGCGTCGACCTCTTCGTCCTTGATCGGGATGGCGGCGAGCCCGTCCGGGAAGTCGACACCGTCGAAGTGCTCTCGAATCGAGGTATAGACGATGCCCTGATGGCCGAGGAGCCCGCTGCCGCCGAGCTCGGTGGTATCACCCGGGCCCACACGCCTGCCCGCTCTGGCCAGCCGCAGCACCTCGACGAAGACCCGTAGCGGTTCCTTGGGGAAGTCGGCTGGCCCCTCACCGGGATCGACCCTTACGGTGACGATCAGTTCGCGCTGGCCGTGCGCCGACAGCCCCTCGCTGGTGTACGACCAGCAAAGGGTCGAGTCGACCCGGTGCAGCCAAACGCGCGCCGACAGCTCGTCGGGGATCAGGTCGAAGCGGAGGGGGAAGTCGCCGGGATCCGGGTTCGCAGGCACCCTGGCTCCTCGTTCATCTCGTGGACGGTTTGCGGCCGGCGGCCAACGGGGATGCGGGGAGAGCGGTAGAATGTGTTACTATGTCGACCGGGAAATGGTTCCGAGCCGCACTCGTCGTCGCCCGCTGCAGTGAGGACTGACAGATGCCGAAGGACAGATCAGCGAAGGGCGAACACCGCCTGATACGCACGGCCGACATCTCGGGCAAGGAGCGCTACCAGCTCCTAACGTCGCTCGTTGTGCCGAGGCCGATCGGCTGGCTCTCGACCTTTGCGAAAGACGGCACGCCGAACCTGGCGCCGTTCAGCTATTTCGCCCCGCTGGCCGATACGCCGATGCTCGTCGGCGCCTCCATCGGCTGGCGCGCCGGCGAGCCGAAGGACACGCTCCGCAACATCCTCGACACGCGGGCCTTCTGCATTAACGTCGTCACCGAGCCGCAGCTGGAAGCGATGAACGCTACGTCCGGCGACTATCCACCAGAGGTCGATGAGTTCAAGGCGGCCGGCCTGCCGATGGCGGAGGGGTCGGTGGTTCGGGCCCCCTTCGTCGAGAACTGTCCCGCCGTGATGGAGTGTCGGCTCTACAAGGAAGTCGAACTGGGGACCGCAGCGAACAGCCTCGTGTTGGGGGAGGTGCTGGCCGTGCGGGTCGCGCCCGAGATTCGGTTCGTCCCCGGTGCCTACCACGTCGAGACCGAATCGCTGAGGCCGGTCGGCCGCCTGTTCGCCGGCGGCTACACGCTGCTCGGCAAGATCAAGACAATTCCACGCCCCCGCGTGGGCTGAGCGATCGCACGCTCAATCGCGACGGACTGGGCGTAAACTCAACCCCCTTTGCGTAGCCGGGTGAATCGAAACGGTAAGAAGCGACCGGTTACTCTCGTATAGTCCAAGTAGTCGTCGCCGAATCGTGCCGCCAGGCCCGCCTCCTCCGCCGGCGTCCGGCGGACGACCGCGGCCAGCGCCGCCAGGAATAGAAAGGCTATGCACCAGTTGGCGGATATCAGGCAGTAGCCGAGCTGGAGCACGGCCCAGGTGCTGTACATCGGGTGGCGAACCCAGCGGTAGGGTCCGGTCGTGACCAGCCGGCGGTCCGCAGTTGCCCCGAGGCCGGCGGTGAGGTTGTGACCGAGGTGGCGGAACGACCAGGTCAGTCCGGCCAGCCCCGCGACGCTGAGGGGAACCCCGAGCGCACGCAGGCCGCCGGGCAGCGGCAGATGAGACCACGCCATCCAGCGAGGTTCGATGATGAAGGCGAGCAGGCCGGCGTAGAGTGCGATGGTGAAGAGACGCTCGGGCATGAGGGCCCGGGCGAGGCCGGCCGGGGTCGGCCGGTCGCCGGCCGCATACCGGCGCTTGAAGTAGCGCGGCAGGCTCAAGTCGATGACGATGAGTGCGGCGAGTATGATGCGGAGTATTGTCTCGCTGGGCATAGGCACTATGCGACCGAGTGGGCTGGAGCGGCCCGCGCAAGCCGGCTGGGACCGGGGTCCGCCTACTGAGTCGATCCCTTTTCTTTAGCCCGCTTCTTGGCCTTCTTGCCCCGGCGCGGGCGCCGCTTACCGTAAGAGCCTCGCCATTGTTTCCCCTTCCGCGATTTCCGATCGCCTTTCCCCATAGGAGCTCCTGTGTTCGTGGCCAACCGGCCGGTGGCTTGACTGCGACGAGGGCGGCCCTAGCTTAGGGGACATGGTGGATTGATTTGTGGCCGCTTGCAACCACCGAAAAAAAAGTGCTAAAGAGCCGGGCGCTGCGGAGTCCACGATAGCCGCGGCGGCTTCCAGGGCGGAAAAGTTCCACGCGACCCGTGCTCATGCTCGAGGTCGCGTTTCTCTTTTCCGGGCGGCCACCTCGCGCGAGGGGGATATTCAATGCCGGACTTCAGAGCCCTGATCGAGAACGGCTACGCCCATCTGTTCGACGGCGCTATCGGGACCGAGCTGTATCAGCGCGGCGTCTTCATCAACGTCTCCTACGACGAGGTCAACCTGAAGCGTCCCGAGCTGGTGCGTGATGTGCACCGCGCCTACCGCGCGGCGGGTGCCGAGGTCCTCGAGACCAACACATTCGGCGCCAACCGTGTGCGGCTCGATAGGTTCAGTCTGGGTGACCGGGTCTACGAGATCAACCGGGCCGGCGCCGAGCTGGCGCGCGAGATCGCCGCCGACGATCGGTACGTGGCGGGCTCGATCGGACCGCTGGGCATCCGCATCGAGCCGTACGGCCCAACGGCGCGTGACGAGGCGCGTGACTTCTTCCGCGAGCAGGCGACGGCGCTGGCCGACGGTGGCGTCGATGTCTTCATCATCGAGACGTTCGGCGACTTGTCGGAGATCGAGCAGGCGATCCTCGGCTGCCGTGACGCCGGCGATCTGCCGATCATCGCCCAGATGGCCGTCAGCCCGGACGGGAACACTGTGTACGGCTACGATCCGGCGCGGATCGCCCACCACCTGAACGAGGCGGGCGCCGACGTAATCGGCCTCAACTGTAGTGTGGGGCCGGCGCTCATCCTCAAGGCGATCCAGAAGATGGCGAAGGTGACGAACCGACCGCTCTCGGCGATGCCGAACGCGGGACTGCCACGCGAGATCGAGGGCCGCAAGATCTACATGGCGTCGCCCGATTACTTCGCCGAGTACACGCGCCGACTCATCCAGGCCGGCGCCCGCTTCGTCGGCGGTTGTTGTGGAACGACACCCGAGCACATACGCGCCATGGCCGCTCAGGTCAGGGCGCTGCGCCCGGGCCGCCACGCGGTCGTGGTTGACGCGGTGCGCGACGTGGAACGACGTGAGGCGCAGCCCGGGGTCGAGCCGGTACCGGCGGCCGAGCGCTCGCAGCTGGGGCGCAAGATCGTGGCCGGCGAGCTGGTAACGAGCGTCGAGATCCTGCCGGCAAAGGGTTGTGATCCCTCCGATGTGCTGGAGAAAGTTCGGGCGCTCAAGGCCGCCGGCGTCGATGCGGTCAACGTGCCCGACGGCCCACGAGCGATGATGCGAATGGGTGTGCTGGCCAGTTGCGCGATCATCGAGCGCGAGGTCGGGCTCGAGACGATACCCCACTACTGCTGCCGCGATCGCAACCTGCTGGGGATGATGAGCGACCTGCTGGGTGCCCACGCCCTGGGTCTGCGCAACCTGCTGATCATTACCGGCGATCCGCCGAAGCACGGGCCGTACGCCGACTCCACCGCGGTCTTCGATATCGATTCCGTCGGGCTCACCAACCTGGTGCGCAAGCTCAACGAGGGACTCGACCTCAGCGACAATTCGCTCGGCTCCGCCACCAGCTTCTTCCACGGGGTCGGCGTGAATCACGCGTCGGTCGACCCCGACTACGAGATCCATCATTTCGAGTGGAAGGTCGATGCCGGCGCGCAGTTCGCGGTGACCCAACCGGTCTTCGACGTCGAGGCCTTCTTGGCGTTCCTCGAGAAGATCGAGCACGTCCGTATCCCGATAGTCGCCGGCATCTGGCCGCTGGTCTCATTTCGCAATGCGGAGTTCATGAGTAATGAGGTGCCGGGCGTCGTCGTGCCCGACTCGGTCCTCGAGCGAATGGAAAACGCCTCCCAGCGCGGCAAACACGCGGCAATGGAGGAAGGTCTGGCTGTCGCACGCGAGATGGTTCAAGCGCTGGAGCCCTACGTACAGGGCGTTCAGGTCAGTGCGCCGTTCGGCAAGGTCGACTTCGCGTTGCGGGTGTTCGAGGCGCTAAGCGACTGGACCGGTCCCCAGGCGACACGACGTTAAAAATCGCCGTGTAGGTCTGTCGTCGCTGACCCGCGCCTGCCTCGCGCCGACGCCCTAGGGCAACGGGATGAGGTGAGAGAGGCCGATCGACCGCAGAATGTCGGCGAAGCGGGGGTCGTCGTGGAGGCCGAGGTCCCGAGGCAAGGCGGCGAGATAGAGTAGATTGCTGTCTCTGTTCTCCACCGCGCGCCGCAAACGGGCGAACGCTTCGTCCTTGTCGCCCAGCCCGGCGTGGGCTATCGCGAGCCAAAGTTCCGAGACCGCCGAGTGATGAGCATGCTCCTGTAGCTCGGCAAGCAGCTCCCGAGCCTTATCGATGTCGCCCTTCACGGCATGGATGCCGCAGGCTATTGCGAGGAACGTGATCAGCCGCCCACTTCGCGCGAGGCACATTTCTATCTGGTCGGCGGCTTCATCCAGCCGACCCGTGCGCGATAGCGTGTCGGCGAGTCCCGAGTGGACGAGCGGCGTTACGGAGCCACTCGTGAGTTGTTCTCTCAGCAGTCGCTCGGCCTCGTCGTAGCGACCGAAGATCAGGTGAACGTAGGCGAGCCGTTCGCGGTAGGACGGCTCGAGAGGGTCCAGCTCGATGGCGCGCCGGATGGCGGCGAGCGCCTTGCCGTAGTCGTGCTCCACGTAAGTCCAGTAGAACTCCGACCACATGTGGGCGTTCGCCGAGCTGGGGCTGAGTTCGATGGCGCGATCGATGCCGCGTTTCGCCGCCCCGTGATCCCACTCGTAGAACATGGCGACGAGCCCGCGGGCGAGGTGGGCGTCCGGGAGGCGCGGGTCGAGCTCGAGCGCCCTGTCGGCCGCGTCACGCGCTCTCGGCATGGTCTCGCGGCTGGGTCGCGTCGCGAAGCCGATCGATTGGATGGTGTAGGCCTCGGCGAGGCCGGCGTAGGCCGGGGCGTATTCCGGGTCGGCGTCTACTGACTTGGTGTACCAGGCGATCGCCCGCTCGACCGAATCGGGGCTGAACAGGTGGCGCTGATGCCGCCCCTTGAGGTACGCGTCGTAGGCGTCGAGGTCCTCGGTTCGCGGTGTCGCCAGGCTCTCCAATTCCGCCGGGATCTCGGCCAATATCTGGCGTGTCACCTGCTCGGCGACCTCGTCCTGGATCGCGAACACGTCACCGAGATCGCGATCGAAACGCTCCGACCACAGATGGTAGCCGTTCGAGGTATCGATGAGTTGGGCGGTTATGCGCAGCCGCTCTCCTGCGCGGCGAACGCTGCCTTCGACCAGGTAGGCGACGCCCAGCTTCTTCCCGATCTCCCGCACGTCGGCCCGACCGGCCCGGAAGGTGAAGGCCGAGGTGCGGGCCGCCACCTTCAGGTCTTTGACGCGCGCCAGCGAGTTGGTGATCTCTTCGGTGATGCCGTCGGAGAAGTACTCGCTCTCCGGCTCCGGGCTCATGTTGTCGAACGGGAGGATGGCAACCGAGCGCGATGTCGCGCCGGGTGCGCCGGCCTCGGGCGGCGGCCCGGGCCTCGCGGCGTGCGCCTTCTCTTCTGCGGTGGCCTGGGCGCCACCCTCCGGCCTCACCTCGTAGGCCCAGGCCAGGACGAGGGCGATGGGGAAGCCGATCACGAGGAGCAGAATCACCAGGCGCGGAGTCCAGTCGGGGAGAAGCAGGTCGTCGAACAGCTCGGCCGTCGCCGTGGCGACCACGATCGAAGCCGCTAGGTAGGCGGCCGCGACGTGGTAGACCTTGCGCCGCTTGAGCTCCTTCAGGAATCCCTGGATTCCGTCCACCAGAATCGGCTCCGCGTGGAGTGGCCCGGATTGGGTGGGTCGGCTCCCGTTGGTGTAAGCTGCGTCGTCGGGGGACGAGCGCGCAAGCGAGGCTCTAGCGGCAGCCGACGAAGCGCACGCTGCTCTGACGGTCGCCGACCACCTCGGCCAGGCTCGCCAGCACGTAGTCGATGTCCTCTTCCGTATTGCCGACGCCGAGCGACATCCGGATCGCGCAGTGCGCGTCCTCGTCGCTGAGCCCCATGGCCGTCAGCACGTGCGACGGATCGGGGTTGCCCGACTTGCAGGCGGAGCCGGACGAGAAGAAGACCCCTTGCCGGTCCAGGAAGAGTACGAGCGACTCGCCGCGCATCCCGGGCAGCGTCATGTTGAGGGTGTTGGGCAGGCGCTCCGTCGCGTGTCCGTTGAGCTTCGCCGCGGGTACGATCCGCCGGATACCCGCTTCCAGCTTGTCACGCAGATCGCGCACCCGCTCCATCTCGTGGTGGTTCAGCCGCCGCACGGCCAGCTCGCACGCCTTGCCGAACCCCACAATACCCGGGACGTTCTCCGTGCCGGCGCGCAGCTTGCGCTCCTGACCGCCGCCGTGGATGACCGGCGCCAGCTCGACGCCCTGCCGCACATAGAGTGCGCCCACGCCTTTGGGCCCATGGACCTTGTGGCTGGAGACCGAGAGCAGGTCGACACCCAGCTCTTCGACATCGATCGGCAACTTGCCGAGTCCCTGCACGGCATCGGTGTGAAACAGAACAGCGCGGTCGTGAGCGACACGGGCCAGCTCGGCGATCGGATTGATCGTGCCGACCTCGCTGTTCGCCATCATCGAGCTGACGAGTATCGTCCGTGGGGTGATGGCGCCGGCGAGCGCCTGGGCTTGGACCATGCTGTCGGAATCGACTTCGAGGTAGGTGACCTCGAAGCCGAACTCCTCGAGCGATTCGCAGGCCCGGAGCACGGCCGGATGCTCGACCGCCGACGTGATGATGTGGTTACCCGCCTCGCGTCGCGCGAACGCCACGCCCTTGATCGCCAGGTTGTCCGACTCGGAGCCGCCGCCCGTAAACAGAATGCGGCGCGCCGTGCAGTTCAGGGCCTGGGCCACCTTCCTGCGCGCCGCCTCCACCGCGTCACGCGCCTCGACCCCGCGGCTGTGAATGCTGGATGGGTTGCCGTACTCTTCCTCGAGGAACGGGAGGATCGCCTCGAGCACCTCGGCGTCCACCGGCGTCGTGGCGTTGTGATCAAGGTATACCCGTCTGCGCGGCTTGCGCGGCCCGGAGACTGCGACCACCGCCTCGCTCTCGTCTTCGGCGACGCGCCCCGAGCGGTCGGAGCCCTCCGCCCTCACCAGCTCGCAGAGCAGCGCCTTGTAGACCGGGAAGCCGGAGATCGGGTCGTAGCGGCTGAGGTCCGTGAGGTCGTTGACGTTGCACTCCTGCCACTCTCGCGGGCCGAGTGGGCCGCCACCCCCCATGTTGGCGTCGATTGCGCCCTCGACGATGTCGTCGGTGACCCGCGCCTGGAAGCGGACGCTGCCGCGCGGCGTCGCCACCCAGAGCCAGTCGCCGCTCTCGATACCGCGCGCCGCCGCATCCCGCGTATGCATGGTTACCTGCGGGACGGGCGCCTTGCGGCTCAGGCCCGGCACCCCGTGATGTTGGCTTCGGAAGTCGGCGAAGATCCGGGCACCCGAGTTGAAGACGAGGGGGTAGCTTGCCGCCAGCTCCGGCTGCGCCAGCGGCCCTTCGCCCGGCTCGACGTACACGGGTAGCGCGTCGTAGCCGTGTTCCTCGAGGACGCTGGAGACGATCTCGAACTTGCCCGACGGCGTGGCGAACCCGGGTTCGCCGTCCTCGCGCAGCATACCCTTCTCCCACTTCTTGTACTGCATCATCGGCGTGGGAATCCGCACCTCGCCGCCGGCCTCGCGCACCTGGTCCAGGGTGAAGCCGGAGCCCTCGAGCACGTGGCGCAGCAGGTCTTCCTCGCTGCGTGGATAGGCGTCGCCGTATCCGAGACGGTCCGCCAGCTCCGTGAGGATGAGGTAATCGTTCCGCGCTTCGCCGACGGGCTCGATCAGCTGCTCGCGGATCTTGAAGATCGGGCCGTAGGTCATGTACGAGGTGATCTCGTACATTGTGGTAGCGGGCAGGACGATGTCGGCGTAGGCGGAGTCGGCCGTGTGGTGGCGGTTGATGCTGACGAGGAAATCGAGAGCGTTCAGCGTGTCGCGCCAGACCCGCGGCTCCGGCCAGGCGGTGATGATCGAGCCGCCCAGAATGATGAGTCCGCGGATCCTGTACGGCTCGCCTTTGAGCACCGAGTCGGGCAGCGCGATCGCGTGCGACTCGCCCCGGTACATGCTGTAGACGGGAAAGCGATCGCGGCCCAGGGCTTTCTTCACGTTGGGGTTCGGGATGAGCCCGGTCCGGTTTATCGGGAACTGGCTGTCCCGCATGCGGATGGCCAGACCGCCGGGCACATCGAGTTGACCGGCCAGCGCCCAGAGCGTGAAGACGGCGCGGATCGCTTGGACGCCGCTATCGGAGTACTCGAGCCCGGTGTACATGATCGGGCAGGCGCCGCGGGCCCGGGCGATACGGCGCGCCAGGTCGACGACCGTCGTCGCCGGTACGCCGGTGATCTCTTCGACCACCTCCGGTCGGTAGTGCTGGACGTACTGGGCCAGCTCATCGAAGCCGACGGTCCAGTGCTTCACGAATTCCTCGTCGTAAAGCTCCTCCTCGATCAACAGGTTGATCATGCCGAGCGCCAGCGCGCCGTCGGTGCCCGGCCGGATCGGGATCCATTCGGCATCGACCTCACGCGCCGTATGGTTGCGCTGCGGGTCGATGCAAACGACTTCGGCGCCGCGTAGTACGGCCCGCTTGATCTGTTCGTGGGCCAGCGGCGGCGAATCGGTGGCCGGGTTCGCGCCCCAGATCACGATGAGCTCCGCGTTCTCGATATCGTGATCCATCGTGTGGTAGTACTCGCCGAACGTGACGTGCGGCGCGATCATCGCGAACGACACGTAGCAGAGCGCGCCCACGCCCAGGGTATTGGGCGAGCCGAAGGGGAAGAGGACGCTCGAGGCGGACGAGATGGCTACGCCGGCCGGCTGGAACACGTCGCAGAGCGCCAGCTCGAAGCTGCCGCGGCCCGTGTAGATCGCGGTCGCCTCCGGTCCGGACTCGTCCCGTATCTTAGCGAGAGTAGCGGCGATGATCTCGAACGCGTCGTCCCAGCTGATCCGCTCGAACTCGTAGGTGCCCTTGGGACCGACACGGCGCAGCGGGTGGCGGAGGCGGTCGGGGTCGTGCACGATCTCCGCCGAGTGGGCGCCGTTGGTGCAGATCATCCCCAGCGGGTGATCCTGCGGCCGCACGTCGGCGATCCGCCCGTCCTCCAGAGCTACGGTTACCCAGCAGCCGGCGGGGCAGATGCCGCAGAGCCCATCTCGCTCCTCGGTCCCGGCACGCATCGCCGCTCGCTGACGGCTCATCGCGGCCTCATACGTGGATCACCGAGTTGCGGGCGGATAGGCGGTGCCGAGCGGCACGTCATCGGTGCGCTCGAGCAGCAGGAGCGCGAACCATTTCTTCTCGTCGGTGAAGACGCGCGCCAGCTCGAAGCCGAACGCGGCCAGCTCGCGCTGCAGCTTTGGCAGCCGGTACTTGCGGCTGATCTCGATCAGGATACGCTCGCCGGCGCCGATCTGGAACGTCTGATCGAGCGGCTGTACGTAGAGCCGCTGGTCGGTGTGGAAGCGTGCGTAGATCTCGATCCGCTCGAGCGCAGGACTCCAGATCGCTTGGTGCTCGATCTGCGACAGATCGAGCTCGGCGCCCAGCTCCCGATTGATCCGGGCGAAGTAATTCTTCGTGAACTTCGCGGTGATCCCGGCGGCATCGTTGTAGGCCGCCTCGAGCACGGCGGTGCCCTTAACCAGGTCGACACCGAGCAGGAAGAAGTCACCGGCCGGCAGATGGTCGGCGACGCTGCGCCAGAATGCAGTGGTCTCGGCCTCGTTGAAGTTGCCGATGCTGCTACCGAGGAACACGAGCATCTGCGGTGACAGCTGGCGCAGCACGGGAAAGGCGCTGCGGTAGGTCCCGTTGATCCCGGTGAAATCGACGTCCCTGAAGCTCTCGGCGATAGAGCGACTCGCCGCACGCAGCGCGCTGCCACTGACGTCGACTGGGACGTAGCGGAGCTGTCCTCCGTCTTGGGAATAAGCGGAGAGCAGGTACTCGGTCTTCACCGAGTAGCCGGAGCCCAACTCGACGAGGGTGACCGGGCCGGTGAAGCGTCGGATCTCGTCGGCGTAGCGCGCCAGGATCGCGGCCTCGGTGCGCGTCGGGTAGTACTCGGGCTGTCGGGTGATCTCTTCGAACAGCCGGCTACCGTCGGCGTCGTAGAGGAAGCGGCAGTGCAGCCACTTCGGCTCGTCGCTGAGCCCGGCGGCCACCGACCTCGCGAACGCCTGCACGGACTCGCGGGTGCCCGGGGCCTGCACGAGGACGGCGCCAGAGCCGACGGCTTCCTGGAACCGGGTTGGGAAATCAGACATGGACCTGCAACATAGGTTCGAGATCGGCTCATCGCCAACCGAGCCGAATTCCATCCCTCTCAATGCAGGTGGGGAGTCCCGGGTTCCCGGGCGGGAGGGCGTGTCGGGGCGGTGGCCGGTGAGGGTTGCAGAATGAACGGATCGGTGTTATGAGGAACGATAACTGCTACAAGAGATCGCAGTTGGGCTGAGGCTCGGCCCTGGGGTTCCCGCCACTCCGGAGTATCGAGCCGTGGTTCTTCTTGTCTCCTACGGCCACGCTGGCCCTTAGTGGTGGCGTCCCGCCGGCCTTCCTCGCCCATACGCTCTCGGAGATCGGTTGACCGGGCATTCCGGGGATGCCCCGCCGCTGGTGGTGTCGTCGGAGTTTTCGCCTGAGCGCTGAGCTTGGCGGGACCCGGTCCGGGCGCTCGTTGCACGTCAGGGGCTCGGAGGTGCCGCCATGGAGAAGAAGCAGATCGACATTCTGCGCTCGGGCTTCCTCACCGACGGCCGCTTCTTCAGCATCGAGGCCGGCCGCTTGAAGGGCGGCAGCTGGGGCGCCTGGATGGTGTGCGTGCCATCGGAGGCCGAGGTCCCGAAGGACGAGTCACACGCGCTGCACGTTGCGGGCCACAAGGAACAGCTTCGCAGATGGGCGGAGGATCTGAGCGAGGAAGAGATAGAGGGTCTTGCTGAGAACTGATGAGCCCGCTCCTGCGTGCGGCCTGCAAAGCCGGCGCCGCTACCAGCCCACCTTCTCTACGGTCACGCCGCGGGCCGCATCGGTGACGAACTCGTCGGCCTCGCGACCGTAGAGCCTGTCGTAGTTCTCCGTGACGTAGGCCAGGAAATCATCGACCAGTGCGGCGGTAACCAGGTTGACCGTGCAGCCGCCGAAACCGGCGCCGGTGAGCCGTGCGCCGATGATTCCGGACGCCTGTCGTGCCAGCTCGACCAGGCCGTCCAGTTCCTCGGAGCTGACTTGGTAGTCATCGCGCAGCGAGCGGTGGGATGCGAACATCAGCTCGCCGAAGCGCTCGATTTCATTGCTCTCGAGCGCTGCGGTGGCCAGCTGTACGCGCTCGATCTCGCCGACTACGTGGCGGGCGCGCCGGTCGAGCGGCGGCGGAAGGTGGCGTAGCAGCGACTGGAGTCGCTCGGGGTCCACATCGCGTAGCGAGCTGATGTCGTCGTCTACCGCGCTCAATCGGCTCACCGCCTCCTCGCATTCGCGCCGCCTGTTGTTGTACTCGGAGTCGCGGAGTTCGCGTTGCACGCCGGTGCAGAGTACGACGATTCGCATGGCCGACGGCAACGGCACATGGCGGACGGCCAGGCTGCGGCAGTCGAGGAGTAGCGCTTTGCCGGGTAGCGCGCAGGCGGCGGTGACCTGATCCATTATGCCGCAGCGGACGCCGACGAAGTCGTTCTCGGCGGTCTGGCTGAGTTGGGCGAGCTTGAGCTCGGGTAGCTCGAGCCCCGAGACCTGTCGGAAGGCCGCGGCGAAGGCGACCTCGAGGGCTGCAGACGATGACAGGCCGCCGCCGATCGGGATGTTCCCTGCCACGGCGGCGTCGAGGCCGCTGATCGGCAGGCCTGCCCGGGCGATCGACCAGGCGACACCCGCCGGGTAGGCCGCCCAGCCGCTGACCGAGCCGGGCTCGAGCTCGGCGATATCGAACTCGGCCGTCTCGCCGAAGTGGTCGGCGTAGATGTGAACGTGTCGATCGTCGCGGGGCCTGAAGGCGACGGCGATCTCGAGGTCGACGGCCACCGGCAGCACGAGCCCGTCGTTGTAGTCGACGTGACCGCCGATCAGGTTCACACGGCCGGGAGCACGGCTGAGGAAGGCGGGCCGGCCCGCGAACGCCTTCTCGAACGCCGTACGGGCGCGCTCGAGTGGCGTCGGCTCTCTGGCGGAGTCTCTCGTTGACATGTTTCCGGCAACAGTCTAGTCTCGGATCTGATCGGTCGCCAACCCCGGGCACCTAACCTCTTGGGCTATGGACCGATTCGCGACCTGTAAATACCACCCGCTCGCCACTGCGGCGCTCGCGCTTTGCATCTGCCTGACGCCGGTCGTCGCACGCGCGCTCGAGGCACAGGTGACAGCCCCGCAGGTGCGTCGCCTCGAGGTCCTCATCCTCCTCTACACCCGCTCATTCTCGCAACAGCTAACGCGCCAGCAGGTGGAGCGGGTCCACGAGGAGGTCCTGGAGTTCGTCGACTTCTATCGCACGGCGGCGGGCGACGCCGTGGAGTTCGGTATCTCGCTCCTACAGATCGACCGTGAGCTCGCGCTCGCCGAGGTCTCCGAGGTCGCGCCCGGCCGTTACTACCTGGCCCGTGAGGACGTCGAGGACGAGCTCGTCGCGCTCGGCATGCTCGGTTACGAGTTCGACGAGGTGATAGCCCTCTACGCCTGGAACAACGCCAACCCCGAAGGGGCGGTGCTCGCCTACGGCGGCGGTGCCGTCGGCCCCGACGGCCGGTTCCTGGGCGACGCCGGCTATAACTCGATCGGCGTCTTCGCCTGGGACCCCGGCCGCATCTCGCAGATCATGATCCACGAGGTGCTCCACAACATCGACGACATGTTCTCGATGAGCGGCATGCCCGACGGTTTCCTCAACGCCGACGACATGAGCCGTAACATGCCGACCCTGCTCGCAGAGCGGCCGAACGCCTTCCTCCCGCATTATGATGATGACGGCATGTTAAGGTACGCTGAGCGGGAGCGCGCCAACAGGGCGACCTATCCCTGGGCCATGCAGCTCGTCTACTACGGCTGGATGCTGCAACGGACGCCGAGAGAGGCATGGCTGGCGCTCGATTACGGGAGTGCCATCGACATGGGCGAGCGTGCCGGAGGAACTCGGCCGCTCTACGAGCGCATCTTCCTGAGCCGGGCGAACGACGCGGCCTACCTGCCGGTCGTCGCCGGCGGCGCGGCGCCGTCAGCCGTCGACGCCGCCGGCCGGGAGACACCGCTGGAGCGGCGCACGTATCGGCACACCGACTTCGACGGCAGCACGTTGTTCGAGGGCACCTACTACTGCGCCTGGATCGACCTGTCCGGCGGCGGCCCGCTGGCGGTGACGGCGGGAGCCGGGACCTCGGAGATCGTGCCGCTGGGGATCGGCGAGCTGGTCGCGCCGAGCCGCGTGGTCTCGCACGTCCGGCGCCTGATCCCGGTGGGTGCGGCTGACAGCTTGGCTGCGGAGGCAGAGGTCGCCGGTCTGGGGTCCGAGGGCTTGCTGCTCGTTGAGGCGCGGGAGGCGCGGTTCGGCGGCTCCGGTCCCGCGGCGGCGCGTGCGACGCTGGGCGTTCAGCTCGGCGAAGACACGCTCGCCGTCCATGAGGTCGAGCCCGGTCGGTTCGCCTTCGACTTGGCGAGCCTGGAGATGGGGGCCCACGAGCTCACGCTCAGCGCTGCGGCGCCCGGGCTCGTCTTCGTCACGCGCACGGTTGAGGTCGAGCGGCGTCCGCCGTGGCGCATCTGGACCGAGGGCCCGCTGACTTCCAGCGTCGGCACACCGCTCGACGTCACGATCCGCATCGTCCAGGACATGGGCGTACAGGGCGCGCGGGTTACGGCCCGGGCCGGCGATCGCGAGCTGGCGCTTCGCGAGCTGCCCGACGGGCGCTACAGCGCCGTGCTCGACGAGGGGCTCGGGCCGGGGCTCGACACGGTGCGGGTCCGGGCAGAGCTGCCGGCGGAGGGCGGCGTCGAGGTCCTGGAGAGCTCCATCCCGGTCTACGTCGAGCCGCGTGGCTGGATCGAGGTGCCGCGACGCATCGGCGTGCGGGCCGGTGAGGTCGTGACCCTCGAGGCGCGGGTGCGCGATCGCATGGGGCGCGTCGTCGAGGGTGCGAGCCTGGCGATCGCGGCCGTCATCGGACCCGATCTGCTGTTGATGAGGGAGGAAGAGCCGGGTGTCTATCGCGTTCGCTTCGCGCCGCCGCCCGGCGACCATCGTATCTACGTGATAGGGCTGGAAGGGAGCTTCGAGCGTCGTGTCGTGTCGCTGGAGGTCGAGTAGTACCGTGGGTACCGCGCTGATCTTCGCGGTCGTCGCCTGCACGTTGGCCGCGGCGATGACCGAGGCGGGTCAGCGTAACGCGCCCCCTGTCGCGCTGGCGCCGGTCCGCACCTTCGAACTGCGGCTCGACGGCGAGCTCTCCGAGTGGGAGGACGTGCCCGGTATCGCCCTCGACTCGTCCAGCTACCTGCTGACCGACACGGCGCTCTACGACGGGAACGCCGACCTGAGCGGCGCGATCCAGTTCGTTTGGGACACCGCTTACCTGTACGTCGCGGGGCGCTTCGCCGACGATCGGCTCATCGACGGGGCGGCCTGGACGAGCGATCGCGTGAACCTGGTCTTCGACCTCTTCGCGGATAACCATCCGCTGAGCTACGGCGGCGAAGCGCCCGACGCGTCGCGCTGGCAGCCGGACGACCAGTGGGTGTACGCCCATATCGTCGGCGATGGCGAGCCGCCCTACCCGGTCATGCGACTCGCCCAGGACTACCACGGGCCGGTCGACGGTGCGCAGCTGGTCTCTCGCTCGGTCGAGGCGGGCTGGACGTTCGAGATGCGGATCCCCTGGACGTCGCTGCCGGAGGCGCGACCGTTCGTGGGCGCGGTCTTCGGGTTGCAGATCTTCGTGACCGACGGTGACGGCGTCGGCCGGCTCACCGAGCTCATGTGGAGCGCGCGCTGGGGCTATTCGCGCGAGGCGGGTTTGGCCTGGGAGCTGTGGAAGATGGGGAGGCTGGTGCTGACCGGCGAGCCGCTGGCACCGGGACCGCCGGCCGGGAGCGAGTAGTATGGCCGATCCGCTGCAGCTGCTGGAGCGCACCGACAAGTTCTATCTGGGCTCGGGTAGCGGAATCATCTTCGCGCCGCGCTTCCCGCGCTGGCTCGAGTACCCGGGCTTCTGGGACGACATCGACGTCTACCACTACCAGCTCGCCCCGCTCTTCACCGTGACGCTGCTGAGCGAGCGCGAGGATGCGCCCGGCCCGCCGGTCGTGCTGCGCCAGCTGAGCCGCCGCTGGTCGCCGGCCGAGCTGGTCTGCGAGTACAAGTCGGAGAACGGCCTGCATGCCTGGGAGCACCGCTCGGTCGTGCCCGGCGGCTGGTTCGTGTCGGAGTGGAGCCTGCACAATTCGAGCGGTGCGGATCGGACGCTACTGGCGGTGGCCTGGACGGTCCAGGACGCCGACGGCGTCGATCTCGGCACGGTGGAGGCGGAGGCGGGGTCGGTGCGCTTTCGCCGCGCCGTCCAGGATCTGCACATCCATCGCGTCGGCGTAGACGTGGCGTTGGAGGCGCCGATCGATGCGGTGGCCGGCTGCGCCCAGCTGGCGGAGCGCTCGAGCTTCGACCCGCGCTGGGAGTTCACGCCGTTCCCGGAGAGCTGGCGTGATTGCCTCGAGACGTCTGTGCGGATCGCCGGTGCCAGCCCGGCCGGCGCGCTCTACGCCGCTGCCGTGTCGCGCGTCAAGCTCCCGGCCGGCGGCACGGCGACGGCGACGCTTCGCGCCCGGGTCAGGGCGGAGAACGCGCGCGAGGTGCAGATGACCAGCCGGCTGGCGGGCCGCCTCAGAGAGCACGCGCCGCCGCCGCCGCCGATCTCCGACGTCGAACCGCCGGTCGGGGCGGAGCCTGGCGCGGTCAGCCGCGTCGGCTGGACCGCCTACTTCCGCTCGGTGCCCGAGTTCTCGTGCTCCGACCCCTACCTCCAGCGTTACTGGTACTACCGCTGGTACGGCTTGCAGCTGTGCAGCCACGAAGGCGGCGTCGCGAACCATCCCTATCCAGGCTGTTGCGAGGGGACCGGCTACTTCCACGTGCCGATCGCCTACAGCGCGCAGTGTCACGCGCGCGAGCTGCGCTGGCTGCCCGACCCGGCGTGGGCACGTGGGGTCGTCCTCAACTTCCTGGCCCATCAGAAGGAGAGCGGCGAATTCCACGGTCGCATCTACGTGAACCACCTGGCGCACACCGACTTCTACTTCTCGAATTGGGGCGACGCCGTGCTCGCAGTCGATGCGGTGCACCCCGACGATTCGTACCTGCGCGCCGTCTACGATCCGCTGGCAAGCTACGCCGAGTGGCTGGCCCGCGAGCGGGACGCCGACGATACCGGTCTCTGCGACGTGATCGATCACTTCGAGACCGGCCAGGAGTACATGAGCCGCTACATGGCGGTGAGCGATGAGGCCGACAGCGAGACCTGGGGCCGCAAGATCCGCCTCAAGGGCGTCGATGCGACGGTCTACGCCTATCAGCTACAACGCGCGCTGGCGACGATCGCCGAGCGGCTGAACGACGGCGACGGAGTTAAGCGCTGGGAGAACGCCGCCGACCGGACCGGCGATGCGATCATGGGCCTGATGTGGGACGACGGCACGCTGATGTTCCACGATGTCGACCCGGGGACCATGGAGCGGACCCAGGCCAAGGCGGCGGTCCACTTCTATCCGTTCCTCACCGATCTGGTCGGGCCCGAGCAGGTCGAGGGGCTGCGCTCCCATCTGCTAAACCCCGAGGAGTTCTGGACGATCTATCCGGTACCGTCGAGCAGCGTCGATGACCCGTACTACAGCCCCGACGCCGAGTGGAAGGGCAAGCGGCACAATTGCCCGTGGAACGGCCGGGTCTGGCCGATGGCGAACTCGCACGTCGCCGAAGCGCTGGCCCGGGCGGCGATCGAGCACGATCCCGGGTTGCGCGATCGGGCGGTCGAGCTGATTCGCAAGTTCATCCGCATGATGTTCCACGACGGCGATCCGGGGCGGCCGAACTGCTACGAGCACTACAACCCGGAGACCGGCGCGCCCTGTTTGTATCGCGGGTTCGACGACTACCAGCATTCCTGGGTGAACGATCTCATCGTGAAGTACGTAGCAGGCTTCCGTCCACAGGGCGGCGACGCGTTCGTCGTCGATCCGTTCCCGTTCGAGATCGAATCGTTCCGCCTGGCGCGCTTGCCGTTCCGCGGCCACCAGGTCGGCGTCGAGTTCAGGGAGACGCGGTTCAGGGTCCGGATCGATGGCGAGATAGTTGCGGAGTCGTGGATCGGGGAGCCGGTCGAGATCGAGGTCTAGCAGGTCGCTGGAAGACCTCAGTGGATGGTGGTCGGCACCGGGGTCTCCCTCGCCGAGACCTTGCAGCGTTGGCGACCTGCTAGACCTCGATCTCGCTTAGGTGTCGCTCTTGGTGGCACGCACCCAGGCGGCGCGGATGCGCTGCGACCAGACCGCGAACCCCTCTCTCAGGCTGCCGGGTGCGGGGCGGAAGCGGACGTCCAGCAGCTGCTCGGCCGGGATCAGCGGGTTGAACAGCGTGTCGACCCGGCAGACTTGTTCGCCGCGGAACTCCAGCAGATCGACCCCTTCGAAATCGACCGATCGACCCGTCGCCGCGAAGCCCGGCGGGTTCATCACGCCGAGGTTGGTCCCCGTGATCTTCCAGGGCACGGCGCAGCGGGAGCCGTCGGCGGCGATGCAGATCGGGTGGCGAATCATGAAGTGGAAGTCGGGGAACGCCTTCAAGATCGTCCGGGCGAAGCTCCGCACCGCATCGTGGCCCTCCGCCGGCGCCTGCATCGCCGGGTCGTCCCAGACCACATCCTCGGTGAGGTACGAGAGGACCCTGTCGAGGTCCCTCTTGTTCCAGGCCTCCGTCATGCCTTCGACGAAAGCAGGGATCTGCTGCGGCTTCATGAGCCTTCCGGGCCGTAGCGCAGGTACTCTTCCCTAACCGGCGCGAAGATCTCGATGACGATCGAATCCTCCAGCGCCGTCGCGCCGTGCGGGACGTCGCCGGCGATGTTCCAGCTGGCGCCCGGCCCGGCGTCGAAGCGGTCGTCACCGATGACGAAATCGAGTCTTCCCGACACCAGGTAGCCGGTCTGCTCGTGGTGGTGCTGGTGTGTGGGTATTGTCGCGCCCTTGGCGATCCGGAACGCGGCGAGTAGCGTGCGCTCTCCGTGGGCCAGCGTCTTCAGCCTCACACCATCGAGCACTTCAGTGTACCCGCCCTCATCCGGTCTCGTGAACATGCGCGCCTCGGCTCGTCAGGTCCCGCACGGATAGCTGTGGAGACTAACGATGCCGAATGTGCGGACGGTGCGCTAGGATCGGTTCGATTCGCGCTGTCGTCCGGAGGCGACCTGGGCGTCTCTCTGCGAGCTTCGGGCCTAGGGGGTGGCGAGGGTGCGGCGCGCGATGAATGGGTTGACCCGCAACCGTGCGTCGCAAGCGCGCCTGGGGCAGTCCAGCTCACGACCGAGCCAGCCCTCCTGGAGCGGATGACTTTCGAAGCAGACCGGGCATCGAACCACTGCGCCATCCCCGAGATCCACCGTGGTGACCACGGGGGGACCCAAGGTGATACCGACAAGGTCGACAAGGTAGAGTGAACCACTTCGATCGCCGCACGCGACGCTCGCCCCGTGGGGGCGATGAGCCGCCGCGAATCCCGCGTCGATCAGCGGCAGGGTTGCGATACATGCTCCCGCCTCGGCGTCCCAGAGCCTGAGCGTCCGATCCAAACTTGCCGAGACCACCCGGGCGCCGTCCGGGCTGAAGGCACAGGCCGCGACAGACTGGGTGTGGCCCTTGAGGGTGCGAAGCTCCTCGCCCGTCTCGGCGTCCCAGAGCTTGAGCGTGTTATCCCTGCTTCCTGAGACCACCCGGGCGCCGTCCGGGCTGAACGCACAGGCCGCGACAGACTGGGTGTGGCCCTCGAGGGTGTTAATCTCCTGGCCCGTCTCGGCGTCCCAGAGCTTGAGCGTGTTATCCCTGCTTCCTGAGACCACCCGGGCGCCGTCGGGGCTGTAGGCACAGGCGTTGACGCCGTGGTTGTGGCCCTTGAAGGTGTGGAGCACCCGGCCCGTCTCAGCGTCCCAGAGCTTGAGCGTCCAATCCCCGCTTGCGGAGACCACCCGGCCGCCGTCGGGGCTGTAGGCACAGGCGTAGACCGTGCTGGTGTGGCCCTTGAGGGTGCGAATCTCTTGGCCCACCTCGGCGTCCCAGAGCTTGAGCGTCCGATCCTGGCTTGCCGAGACCAGCCGGGCACCGTCGGGGCTGTAGGCACAGGCCAGGACATTGCTGTGGTTGTGGCCCGCGAGGGTGCGGATCTCCTCACCCGTCTCGGCGTCCCAGAGCTTGAGCGTCCCAGAGCTTGCCGAGACCAGCCGGCCGCCGTCGGGACGGTAGGCACAGGCGGAGACGGCGTCGGTGTGGCCCTCAAGGCTGCTGGTCTCCTCGCCCGTCTCGGCGTCCCAGAGCTTGAGGGTCTTATCCTCGCTGGCCGAGACCACCCGGGCGCCGTCGGGGCTGTAGGCACAGGCCCACACCAGGCTGGTGTGGCCCTTGAGGGTGCGAATCTCCTCGCCCGTCTCGGTGTCCCAGAGCTTGAGCGTCTTGTCATCGCTGGCCGAGACCACCCGGGCGCCGTCGGGGCTGTAGGCACAGGCGTTGACAGAGCCGTTGTGGCCCAGGAGGGTGCGAATCTCCTCGCCCGTCTCGGCGTCCCAGAGCTTGAGCGTCTCATCCGAGCTGGCCGAGACCACCCGGGCCCCGTCGGGGCTGAAGGCACAGGCGTCCACCCGACCGGTATGGCCCTTGAGCGTGCGAATCTCCTCGCCCGTCTCGGCGTCCCAGAGCTTGAGCGTATACGATATGATCGAGGAGTTGGCCGAGACCACCTGGGCGGCGTCGGGGCTGTAGGCACAGGCCTCGACACGGCCCTTGTGGCCCCGGAAAGTGCGAATCTCCTGGCCCGTTCGGGCGTCCCAGAGCCTGAGCGTGTTATCGGAATAGGAGCCAGCCGAGACCACCCGAGCGCCGTCGGGGCTGTAGGCACACGCCACGACCGCGCCGGTGTGGCCCTCGAGGGTGCGAAGCGCCTGGCCCGTCTCGGCGTCCCAGAGCCTGAGCGTCTGATCCTTGAGTCCGCCTGCGGAGACCACCCGGGCGCCGTCAGGGCTGAAGGCACAGGCGTGTACATAGCTGGTGTGACCCTCAAGGGTGCGAATTTCCTCGCCCGTCTCGGCGTCCCAGAGCTTGAGCGTCTTGTCGTAGCTTGCCGAGACGAGCCGAGTGCCGTCGGGGCTGAAGGCACAGGCGTGGACGGACTCCGTGTGGCCCTCGAGGGTGCGCATCAGCGCCTCCGACTCCCGGGACCGGGTCCGGGTTCGCAGCCAAGGTGTGGCCCCCGGCACGCTGCGCCCCTCGAACTCCTGCGCGAGCATCGCAGGGACCGGCTCGCCCTCCCACTGGAGCCGGTTGTAAAGCTGCTGCCACAGCAGCTTGGGGTCGCGGCGCAGCACATGCATCTCCCGGGCCAGGACCCGGCGGAAGGCTGCGAGCATCGCTCCTCGATCTTCGGACGACGCCGCGGTTTCTCGACTCCGTGTCATCGTGAACTCCAACCGGAACGTTTTCGACCCGCAGGCCATGGGGAAGCACAGAGCGTTGGTGTGTGGGAGAACTGCGTAAGCCTGTGCGCGCTGGATGTGACTGCCGGCCAGCTTTGAGGGGGGCTGGGTATACGAGTTACTGCCACGGCTGAGGTCCCCTCCACCAGCAGGACTCTGGTGCATGATCCTCGGAGCCCACTCACGGTGCCTGCATGATGTCGCCGCAGTCACAGCACCGCAACAGAGAGCGACAGCTACAATCTCCATGCGCGCGGAGGGACTCGATTAACCGACGTACGCTTATCAGGCGTGAGCGTGGGGAGCTCAGAGCGAGTTAACCCGCTCCTAGGCGTCCCGGCATGTACGACAGCTGGATGTCAAACCTGTCACGTCATTCCATACAGAGGACAGACTAGGGGCTCCAGTCGGCGAGCAGGCCCCGGAACAGTAGAACCGCGCCGCCGACGAACAGGCCGAGCGTCACCACGTAGGACCCGCCCTCGCCGGCGGCGTTGTAGGAGATCCAGGTCATGATCCCGCCGACGACGATCATGGCCACCCCGATCAGCATGAGCTTGCCTCCCGACCCCTCATCGCCCAGGTCGTCGCCGCGCAACGACATGTTGGCCAGCGCCACCTCCGCTTCCATCTGCTTGCGAAGAAGTTCGTCGGGGTTCGGCTCCTCGCGTGGCGCGTGAGCGGCCGCCGCGGAGGTCGGGGCCTGGGCCGGGTGCGGGGCCGACGGATCCCCGTCGACCGGTGAGGGGATCACGGGTGCGGCGACAGCGGCCGGGGTGGGCGGCCGGGCCGGCGGGGCCGGAGGTGCTGCTGTGGGCCGTGCTGCCGGCTGCGGCGCGCCCGGCGCCGGCCCGGGTCGCCGGGGAGCGTTACGCGCTCGGGTCTGCATGCGCAGCTTGCCCGAAGGTTGCCGCCCCGTGGGCTGGGGCTGCGCGGTTCCTGCCGGACCTGCGGCGGCCGGCGGTCGGTCCGCTTTGTAGTGCTTCGGGATCGCGCTCCGCAGAGCGAACTCGGTCGCGACGACCGGCTGGATCTTGAGGCCGGTGACCTGCGCCAGCCGCGCGATGGTCGCCCGGTTCGTCGGGTTCACCATCGCCACGGTGAGCGTGTCGGCGCTGCGGTGAACCGGCAGCACCAGGCCGCGCCCGGCGATCGCCGCGCTCACCGTCCCCAGCACGGCGGGGTCGATCCGCTCGATCTTCGACAGCTCGACCGCTCTGACCTTGAAGATCTGGGAAAGCAGACGCAGGAGCACGGTCTCCTGGACCAGGCCCATGGAGACCAGGGTGTAGGTCAGCCCACAGCCCTTCTCCCGCGCTTGGGTCACCGCCGCCTGCAGTTGCTCGCGCGTCAGGACGTTGTTGCGCAGCAGCACCTCGGCAACGAGCTGCGAGGGAGACTTGGGGTTGCTCTGGGGAGACATCGTGCGGCTCCCTGGGGTCGGCGGAGGGAGCGCTCGGTTGGGCGGCCACGCGTGGCGGCGCTGCCAGTAGAGCTGTACACGCCCCTAATGAGTGAGTTCCCGCGGTTCGCGGCGACCCTAGATGGGAAACTCGAGCTGGCCGGTGGACGCGGGACGGCGGAAGGCGGCCGTCGACAGTGGCGGCATCTGCTGCGCGAGTCCGGCTTTGCGAGAGGCGACGTGGAAGAGCCGCTCGAGCTGCCGGGCGTAGGGACCCTCGCCGCTGCCGCGCACCTCGAAGCGCGAGTCGTAGAGCCGGCCGCGACGCACCTCGCGGATCCGGTTCAGCACCTTCTGCTTCCGGTCCGGTAAGTGGCCTTCGAGCCAGCACTCGAAGAGCGGCGCGACGCCGTGGGGCAGGCGGAGCAACACGTAGCCGGCGGTGACGGCGCCGGCCTCGGCGGCGGCGGCGACGATGCGGGGCAGCTCGTGATCGGTGAGCCCCGGGATCACCGGCGCGATCGTGACGGCGGTGGGTACGCCGCGCTCGGTCAGCCGGGCGATCGCATCCAGCCGCCGGGCCGGGGCAGAGGTCCGCGGCTCCATGACGCGGTGCAACCGGTCGTCCAGAGTGGTTATCGAGAGCGCGACAGATGCCGCGCCGTAGCCCGCCAGCTCGGCCAGCAGGTCGAGATCCCGCGTCACCAGCCGGTTCTTCGTGGTGATCGCCACGGGGTTCCGGAACTCGGCCAGAACCTCCAGGCAGCGACGCGTTAGGCGCAGCCGCCGCTCGGCAGGCTGGTAGGGATCGGTGACGCCGCTCAACAGAATCGGCTGCGGCTGCCAGCTCGGCGCGGACAGTTCCGCCCGCAGCAGCTGCGGCGCGTCTTCCTTCACCAGGATCTTCGTCTCGAAGTCGAGTCCCGCCGAGAACCCCAGGTACTCGTGGTAAGGGCGAGCGTAGCAATACGAACAACGGAGCTAGCAGTAAGACCCCGGCGATTCCCTTCGGAATCAGCCTCAGAGTAGACGGGGCAACAACCCTGAAGGTTGCGGACGCACCGCAGCCGATAGGCCCCGGCGAGAAAGCCGGACAGGCCCGACGGAAGGCAAGGCGGGCTTAAACACGCGACCCTGAGCCGGTAGCGGAAGGAACGTGACAACAAGGGGGCGGCCCGCGTTAGGTCGCCAAAACCGGGATTGATCGCCCGTACCTGACGCCCACCGCCCCATTCAACCGCTCAGACGCTAGCGCCGTAGGCCGCCGCAGCGGCCTTCCTGCACCGGCTCTGGAAACGACAGGCTGCGGACTCCAGAGGCGAAGGCAAACTTGGCGCGTTCTGGCAGGTTCGGGGGATTGACTCACGCGGAAGTCAGTCTAGTTGCGCGTCGCCCCGGCGCCACGGTAAGCGAAAGCCGAAGAGCGGAGCGCGGTGCTGAAGTGGGAGCACGATAGGGGTTCGATTCCCCGCCGCAGCTTTCTAAGCCGCTGGCCCCGCTCAGGGGGCCGCGAGTGCTCAGGCTGTTGAAGTCTGTCACCGCAAGACAGAGAGCCGCGCATGGGGCGCGGTGCGACGGGTCGGCCACCCGAAGCGAAAGCAGCACAGCACGGTCGTCGCCATGCCATAGACGCAGGGCCAGCGCAAGCGACTATGCCGCAGGTGCCGCTACCGGCGCGGATTGAAGGCAGGTGATAAAGCCAAGAACGGGATATGGCAAATAGGCGCACGGCTGCCGCCTGCGGTCCCGATCATTTCAGAAGAGGGGGGAATCATGGAAGCAATCGCGGGACTGATTTGGGGAGCGTTGCTAGTGCTCTTCGGCGCGGTTGGCGTGTTGGTTGTCGGCCTGCTAGTCGTCGCCGTTGGGTATCTGATCTACCTGGTCCTGGCCGCCATAGCGGCCATGTTTTCAACCCACAACGAAAAGGGGAACGAATGAGAGAGCGACAAGACTGGCCTGAGCCTTTAGACCCTGAGCCGAACGCCTGCGATCTGGAACGGTGGGCGTTTGATTCGGTTGTCGAAGCCACCGACGGGTGTTTGGTTGAGCCCGACGGAATCTGCGAGCATGGGCATCCGTCGTGGCTTCTGCACCTGGCTTTGGTCTAGGCTTGGAACGAAGCAGCCCCGTCTAACGGTTCTGCATTTCTGCTGGCGCACCGCGAAGTAGGCAGCGCGCAGCGCTCCCCAAGAATGCTGACAGCGCAGCAGCAAATGCTAGTTAGGTGCCCCGTATCAGGAGGTTCGGTCACCTACTGCGGCGGACAGCAGTCCGATATAGAGCAGCTCGGGCATGCCACCCGTCCTGAACGTTGGCGAATAGGTTCTCGCTCGCTGCGGCGGCACGCAGGGCTCCGACCAGTGCGTCATCGCCTGAGAGCTGGAGCCCTTCCACAACGCAGGGCTGGACGTGGTGCCCCGCGAATGTGTAGACCCAGAAAAACGAGGTCGGCTCGGATCCATGGGGTACTGTCACGAAGGCTGGCGTCTCGTACTCGATCTCTTCACGAGGGCCCGAGAAGACGCACTCACCCGAGATCCGATAGTCGGCGGTGGACAGCTCGAAGGACCAGCCATCTGAGCGTGGAAGCACACGAACTCGTGACGCCGCAGCGCTCAGACCCATCTCGCGAAGCTCGGCAGCAACCGACTCATCTTCGTACCAGATGCGAGCTTCCGCGTCGGACTGAAATCCCTGGGTACGCGGATCTGTCAGTTCGCGCTCTTCTTCGATCCATACCGCGGCCATCGTCGGACCTGCGCCATAGTCCGCGACCTCACGTGCGCCTACCCGTAGAGTGTCAGCAGCGATGAAGAGCAGGCTGGCCCACTGGGTATCCTCCGGCCCGTCGGACGGAGCTCGGACACTGCTCTCCAGCAGGGCGTGCTGCCCGACCGGGAAGAAGAGTACGACCTCTGCACGTACGTCGGTGATTCGAGCCTCGAGTGCGGCACCCTCGTGCAGAGTCCCTAATTGCGCCGAGATCGGAGTGCCTGAGAACAGCGCGCCAAAGCCGATGGGTAGATATAGCAGCCAAGTTCTCATCAGGGGCACCTAACGGATTAGCGTTTCACCTGCGCGGCAACGACCGCACCCGATTGAGGAAGCGGCCCGACCGCGAAACACATATAGATGACAATCTAAGGCCATCACTTCGAGCGGTGCCCGCGTCAGGTGCAAACGCTGGTTAGACGGCGCGGGATTATGATCGCTATGAACTCAAGACCCTGATCCGCTCCGAAAAGCCCAGCGGGAATCAACCTGCAATCCACTAATCTCTGAAGTGGGCACTCGCGCATGAGTCGAAATCTGCAACGCCGCTCCCCGGACCAGGACGTGTGCGTTGCCCTTCACCACGTCCACGGGCTTAGCCTCATCCACGCGCCGTCTAACTAATAATGTACTGCGAGGGCGCTTCGTAGAGTCTTGCGACTTCCGCATGGATTCTCCACGGGCACCAACGCTGCTGGTTGGGTCTTTCCACTAATATGCAACGTCTTGACCGGACAGGGCCAGGTTTCAAGCGTTGGTGAAATCACTGCGAGTTTCGCTGCCTAAGTCATTTGCAGCATAAGTACGCAGCGTATCGGGGCCTTCCGCCAGCGACCCACACACCGACGCAACCCGCCGTGCCTGATAGGCTGACACGCTGGCTGCGCCAGTGGCAGCAAGTATGCCGTCATGGCTCTTGCCTTACAGCGAAGCGTATTCTTCGGGAGTAGCTACCGCTTTCGGCGGTAGCTCTCCCATAGCTCTCTCCCTTCGGGAGAGAGCCTTTAGAGAGCTAACGACAACGTTAGCCCCTACAGAAAAAACACAGCACGGCAAAGCAACAGCCACGCCGTCATGCTTTCTACAACAGGCGGGCAGCAAGCCCGCCAGCAATCACGCACGCCGCTTGCAGCGGTCTGCGGCTCGCTGCCGTCAGGCCCGTAGGGCCTTCCGCACAGCGACTATTGCAGCGGAGTAAAATCGTGTTCGGTAGTAGCACGGTGAACCGTGCTCGCAGCCCCGGTACGGGTTGACCGTCGTGTCGAACCCGACGTCGGGACTCTCGTTGCGCGCGATGATCGAGCGCGAGCGGTCCCGGAAGAACTCGGTCCGCGGGCCCGGATCGTCGGGCGCGCGCGGCCCGTCCGGAACCACCGCCAGCCGCTCGAAGCGGTTGGCCGGGTTGTGGCTGGCGCCACGGCCTCTGATCGGCTGGCTCTCCATAGGGAGCTGAAAGATGTATCTTCGGGTTTTCTTCGGCAAGGTTGCGATTCCTCGACCCGCCGGTGAGATTCCGCGGTCGCTTCAACCGAGGGAGGTAGGAAGCATGAGGTCGAACTGGAAAGGCATGTTGACCGTCGGCGCCCTGGTGGGTGTCGGCGTCGTGGCCGGGCTTTATGCGCTGCAGGCGCGTCGGACGGAGCCGCTGGCGCCGGTGGCACTGGAGTCGGGCGGTGTGACCGTCTACAAGACACCGACTTGAGGCTGCTGCAATGAGTGGGTGGGTCACCTGCTCGAGAACGGCTTCGAGGTGAACGCGATAGATGTGAGCGACGCCGAGCTGACGGCCGTGAGGGCGCGCTACGGGATCGGCGCCGATCTGGCCGGCTGCCACACGGCACTGGTCGACGGCTACGTGCTGGAAGGTCACGTCCCGGCGGCGGACATCAGGCGGCTGCTCGAGGAGCGGCCGCAGATCGTCGGACTCGCGGTGCCCGGCATGCCGATCGGGTCGCCGGGGATGGAGGCGCCGGGGCGGCACCCGGAGCATTACGACGTGTTGGCGTTTGATGAGCAGGGGAACACGCGGGTCTACTCGAGCTACTAATCGGTAGAAACGAGGGCGCGCCGGCGCCGGATAGAAGAGGCGGAGGTTGTAGCTGGGGCTCCGCCTCTTTTTGTAGACGGGTTGTTGAGGGGAATTGGGGAGTTTGGGAGTTGGGAGAATTGGGGATTCTGGAATTCTGGGACTTCGGGAAGGAGAGCCGAGAATCCGAGGCATCCGTGGAATCCGTGGTATTCGGGAATTCCGAATTCCCGTATCCCCAAATTCCCGTATCTTACTCCCATCATGAACGACCACGCGGCGGGAGAACGACTTACCGTCCTCTTCGTCCTACCGGACGGCGAGCTTGCGGAAGAGGTCGCGGCGGCGCGCGCCTGGCTCGCCTCGCTTCCCGACTTCGATGTCCAGTCGATCCCGCTGACCGAGCTTTCCCCCGCGTCTCTCGGCGATGGGACGACGGTATGGTTCCACTGGACCGAGCCGCCCGCTCTTGCCGACGCCCCGCGCCGCGCGCTCGACGCCCATGTCCGCGGCGGTGGCGGCCTGGTCGCCACCTTGGCGGCGGCGGTCCTGCCGGTCCAGCTCGGCTGGGAGAAGGTGGCGCCCGACGAGGCGACCGACGCGCCCTGGTCGGAGGAGCCCGATGACGAGCTCGCCGGGAGCTTCAGCGCCGCGCCGCGGATCCGCGGGCTGCAGAGCTTCCGGGGCCACCCGCTGTTCGAGGGACTGGGCGGCGGCTGCTACACCTGGGCGCCGCGAGCGGGCGAGCGGCTGATCCGCTGCGGCTACACCGGCGATCACTGGCCGAAGCGGGGCCGGGTGGTCGCCGTGCAGACGGCCTACGTCAAAGTGAATCCCGGGCGGCGGCTAGCCTGGGAGTACGCGGTGGGCGACGGCTGGGCGGTCTGCATCGGTGCCTACGTCTACTTTGCGGCCCCGGATCGCCGCTACGAGCCTCATCGGGATCGGTTAATACGGAACGCGTTCGAGCGGGTCGCCCCCAACGGGCACCGGGTACGGCTGATCGGCGGCGTCTGGCGGCCGCCGTCCTGCGACGTGGAGCTGGACGAGCGGGTGGCGCTGCCGCCCACACTCGGTCCGGGCGCCGACCGGGCGTTCGAGGCGGGCGACGATCTCCGGCTCGGGCGGGCGGCGACGGAGGCGGAGTACACGCTCGCCGGGACGAGGGCGCTGCTGGTCGGGCGCGAGCGGGGCGGCCATGAAGAGGTCTGGTTCCATCCCGTGCGTGCGGTGCGCCGCTGGAGCCTGGGATTGGCCTCGGGAGACCTCGTGCTTGCGGAGCGTAGCAATGAGCGCAACAACGTTGTTGCTACGCACTTCCGTGTCGCGCCCGGCGTGATCGAACGGCGCCTCGAGGTCGAGGAACGCGCCGTCGTCGAACGCACGACGGTGGCGCCGGACGCGCCGGGCGTGCTGGTGGAGCTGCGACCCGAGGAGCGCGGCGGCGCGCCTCTCGGTCTGGCCTGGACGCTGGAGAGCGACCTGCGGCTGAGCTGGCCGTATCCGGCGAGCGCCGCGGGCCGGCTGAGGTACAACAAGGAAGCCGGTGCGCTCGGCGTGGAGACGGAGACCGGCGAGTGGCTGGGCGTCCGCATCGAGCCGGCGCCGAGACGTCTCGTGGTGGAAAACAGCTCCGACGACGACCGCTCCTGCTGCCGGATCCGGGCCGAGCTCGTACTGGCCGGCCCCACGCGCATCCTGCTACTGGGCGCCTGTCGCGAGGAGAAGCCGCCGAATGCGGCCGATCCAGGTGAGTGGGCGGAGCGGCGGGCGGCGGAGCGGCGCCGGCAGCGTGAGGAAGGCTTCGTCCTCGAGGCCGACGACCCAGAGCTCGCCGAGGCCGTCGAATGGGCGAAGTGGCGGCTGTCCACCTACCGGGTCCAGGTCCCGGGACTCGGGACCTCGCTGGTCGCCGGCTACGGCCGCTCGCGCCCAGACGAGTTCGGCGACGGTCGGCCGGGCTACGCCTGGTTCTTCGGGCGCGACGCCTGCTGGACGGCGCTGGCCTGCCTGGCCGCCGGTCAGCACGAGTCGGCGCGGGAGGTGCTCGAGTTCCTGGGCCGTCACCAGGACGTGACCGGCAAGATCCTCCACGAGTGCACGACCAGCGGGGTCGTTCACTATGACGCCGCCGACTCCTCGCCGCTCTACCTGCTGCTCGCCGCCCGCTACCTGGCGGCTACCGGCAATGTCGCGGCATTGCGGCGCGAGTGGCCGCGCATTCAGAGCGCGTACACGTTCTGCCTGTCCACCGACTCTGACGGCGACGGACTGATCGAGAACACGAATGTCGGCCACGGTTGGGTCGAGTTCGGGCGCCTGGGCGGTCACCACGTGTCGCTCTACCTGGCGGGCGTCTGGGTCGCCGCGCTCGCCGAGCTGGAGGTTGCCGCCCGGGCGCTCGGCGAGCTGGAACTGGCTGACGAGCTCGCCTATCGCGCTGCCGCCGCGCGCGCCAGCCTCGAGCTTTCGTTCTTCGATCCGCTCGAGGACCGCTACGCGAACGGCCGCCGGCCGGACGGGTCACTCGACATGGCGGAGACGGTCATGATGGCGGTGCCGCTGGCGCTGGGTGCCGTGTGCCCGGAGCGCTGCGCGCGGTGGCTCGACCGTGTGGCGAGCGAGGACTTCACGGCGCCCTGGGGCGTGCGTCTGGTCCCGCGCTCCGACCCGGAGTACGACCCCGCCGGCTATCATGCCGGCGCCGCCTGGCCGCTCTACAGCGGCTGGGTGAGCCTGGCCGAGTTCCGGGCCGGGCGCAGCGCCGCCGCGCGTGGTCATTGGGAGACAGCCCTTCGTCTCTATCGGGCGGCCTCGCTCGGCGCCTGGCCCGAGGTGTTGCACGGTGACGAGCCGCGCAGCGTCGGTGTGACCGCGGACCAGGCGTGGTCCACCGCCGCCGCGCTGTTCCCACTGCTCGAGTTCGGCCGAGACTCGCGGGAGCCGGTCGAGTGGTGCTAGCTTGAACCGTGATTCGGCTCCAACCGGTAGACAGGAGGGGCCAGCATGGGCGGAATCAACCTTGCGCGTGTCCTCATCGGCGGGCTTCTGGCTGGGCTCATCTATAACATCTCCGGACTCGCAGCCGGCCAGGTCGTCGAGCTGGCGCACACGTTCGCCCGCTTCGGCTGGGAGCCCTCGACCGGCTCGATGGTTCAGAACGTGGCGGTGAGATTCGGGTTCGGCCTGATCAGCGTCTTCACCTACGCGGCGATCCGGCCGCGCTTCGGGCCCGGTATCAAGACGGCGATCATCGCCGCCTCTATCCTCTGGATCGCCGCCGCCGCACCGTTCATCTTCGTGCTGACGGAGCTCTTCGTCTTCAGCGGCCCGCAGGCGGTGACGCTGCTGATCTGGACGCTGGTCGAGGCGTGTGTGGCGACGAGCGTCGGCGGCTGGCTGTATCAGGAGCTGGAGTCACGAGTGACGCAAGTCGGCTGACGTGCTCCAGGCCCGAGATGAGAAAGGGCGAGATTCGGGAGAAGTTCAGAGAGCTCGCCGTCTGGCGGCGAGGTGATGAGCGAGCGCCCCACAAGCCTCTCCTGTTGTTACTCGCGTTCGGCGAGTACAGGCGAGGAGCGAATCGCCTGCTGCCGTTCGCCGACGTCGATCCTGTCCTGCGTAAGCTGCTCGAAGAGTTCGGGCCACCGCGCAAATCATACCACCCGGAGTATCCGTTCTGGCATCTGCAGAGCGATGGCGTGTGGCAGCTCGATATCGCCGGGCCGCCGATGATTCGGGAGAGCAGATCAAACCCACCGAAGTCGGAGCTGATCAAGCTGGAAGCCGCCGGCGGTTTGACCGAGGGGCTCTACAACGCTCTGATCGCTGACCCGGCGTTGCTCTCGCAGATCGCGAGGGATCTGCTGGATGAGCATTTTCCAGCGACTCTCCACGAGGACATCCTGGAAGCGGTGGGCCTCGATCTCGAGCTGGCCGGCCCGGTAAGACCGAAGCGGGATCCCCGCTTCCGCGACGAAGTGATCATGTCTTACGAGTACCGTTGCGCAGTGTGCGGGTTCGACATGCGGCTGGGCGATGCTCTGGTAGCGTTGGAAGCGGCCCACATTCGCTGGCATCAGGCCGGCGGCCCATCGACCGTCGACAATGGGCTCGCCCTGTGCTCCATGCATCACAAGCTGTTCGACCGCGGGGCATTCACGGTGTCGACCCGTCACCAAGTCGAGGTGTCGCAGCTGGTGAACGGTAGCACCGGCGTCGAGGAATGGTTGCTGTCGTTCCACGGTGGATCGGTCCGGGTCCCTGACCATCCGGACAGAGTCCCGAACTCGAGCTACCTCGAATGGCACCGGGGCGAAGTCTTCAGGCAGCCCGCCCGGCATCTGGAGAACTGAAACGTTCGGCCACGCTCTGGGCCCGGCGTAGGCACCGCGATCATCGTGGCCTGAGTCGCGGGTGAACGAGGTCGACTTAGCTTCAGCACTCGCCATCCCCATCGCCATCCCCATCGTTATCTCAGCCCGCCGCGACGTCGATGGCGATGGGGAGGGGGATGGCGATGGGGATGGCGATGGGGAGGGGGAGGGAGGGCTACGCCCAGCGGACGCGGTAGCGGCACACTTCGCCGCCCAGCGCGCGGCACTCTTCCTCCACGATCTCGACGCGCGTCGCGCCGCACATCTCCAGCGCGCGTTTGTACCAACCGACAACGGTCAGGCAGTCGGGCGCCGAGAAGGTCTCCGCGTCGTAGGTCGTGAGGTAGCCCTCGCCTTCGCCGGTCTTCTCCCAGGTGCGCCGGCCCGTCTGATAGTACAGCTCGTAGATCTGCGGCGCCTTCCTGAGGAAAGCTTCGGGATCGCCGGGCGTCAGGAAGCTGGCGTGGAGCGTCGTCAGGTTCTTGTCCGCCGAGGCGACGCCCAGCTGCTCGAAGAACCGCGGATCACCCTCGCCGCATACCTGGACGATCGCTTCGTCCAACCGCCTGCCGACCTCGAAGGGGAGCCAGGTCGACGGGACCATCTTCTTGAGCGCCGCTTGGTCCTCGGCGCCGAGGCTCGCCATCACCTCGCGCACCTGATCCTCGCCGAAGTGCTCCCTAACGAAGTCGAGTCGTGATTTCAGGACCGAGCCTTTGACCTTTTGCATGTCTGCTATGCTACGCCGCGGGCCGGGCGTGGCAAGAGCGCGGAGTGTTTCAGATCGAAACGCGGTGAACCGCTCAACGTCTCCCACGGACACACCTACCGCTAACGGGTCCCGGGTGTAAGCTGCTGTCAGGAGTGAACTTACGGGCCTCGGCAGCCGCCCGCCGACCGGAACCCTTCTTGCACCTTCCACCGACGAGGGACTGAGGACGACTACACCCCACTTGCAGGAGGTATCCAATGACCCGTCTAGGTGACTTCGCGAGACTGATGGCGCTGGGCGCCGTGTTCGGCGCGCTGGGCTGCGGCGGGGCTGCCAGGGTGGCGGAGTTGTACGAGGAGGCTCCGGTGGGCAGCGAGATGATCGTCGAGCGAAGCGACGGCGATCGTCCCGACTGGATCACCGAACCGCCCGACGACGATGACGGGATGAAGTACTTCTCCGGCGGCGAGGAAGGGTACAGCGACTACGCCGTGGGTCTGCGCATGGCGAAGGCGGAGGCCTGGCAGGAGCTGGGCGAGAGCGTGCTCGGCATCTGGAGCTCGCTGCTCCAGGCCAGCGAGGTCGGCAGCAAGGACCGGCTCCAGCAGTACGCGCGCAACTTCCAGGAGCTGGCGGTCAAGGAGATCACGCTCAGCGGCACGGAAGTCGAGGAGCGCTACTACGAGAAGGTCGCGGTGAAGACGACGTACGGCGTCGACTACCACTACAACGCCTTCGTGCTGCTCAGAGTCCCGGAGCAGGAGTACCAGATGGCCCAGCTTCGGGCGCTGGAGCAGCTGAGGAACCGGGCGAAGCAGGAGCGGGACACCGACGCCGAGGAGTTCATCGACGAAGCGATTCAACGGCTGAACGAGATTCAAGGGTGAACCGTCGGGCGTTAGCCCTGGCGGGTACGCTCGTCATCGGAGCCTGTGGTGGTGGCGCGGTGCTGGAGCGGACGGCTCCCGAGCGGCCCGCCTGGGTCGAGGTGACGCCTGCCGCGCGCGACTCGCTCTACTTCGTCGGTATTTGCTCCGACCTTCCTAACTATCAGGAAGCGTTGCGGTGCGCGCGCGGCGAGGCGCTGACGGACGTCGCCGCCTGGGTCGGCGCCCGGTTCTCGTCGTACGTCTACGACCATCAGACGAACGGGTCACGGTCGGCCGGTACGGCGATGTACCTCGACGCGGATCTGTTCCTGACGGATCTGCGGCGCAGCGACACCTATCACGAGGTGAGTGAGACGGAGTACGGCACGCGCTCGTACTACGTGAGTGTGTTGCTGGCCTATCCGCGCGGCGCGGCGGAGCTGGAGCGGGGCCGTGTCGAGGAGACGACGTTCAGAGCGGAACGCTTGTTGGATCAGGCGCTGGAGCGGGTGCCCGGAATCGCGGCCGAGGGCCGTTGGGGCACAGCGATGGAGATCATCCTGGCCACCGCAGGCGAGGTTGCGGTGCCGCGGAACCTTCACCGCACCGGGCACACCGCCCGGCTGACGAACATGGCGCAAGCGGTCGTCACGTCCCTGGAGCTTAACGCCGGCACTAATGACTGGGGGGTCGAGGTGCGTGCGAGCTACAGGGGCGTGCCGGCTGCAGGTCTGCCGGTGCAGTGCACTGCGGGTGCGGTGCGGCTGACGGTGGTAACCGACGAGGAAGGCCGCGCCGTCTGTGAACTAGCTGATACAGTACCTGGGGGGGCGGGTCGAGTCATAGCGCGTCCCGAGATAACGGGTTACCTCGATGCCGTTCCCCCGGGTGCCAGCGAGCTGGCGGTCGCGTTGGGCCGTCTGCTGAATCGTGCGGTGGTGCTCGAGCTCGACAACGGGTTCGATCTCGAGCTCGTACTGGCCGGTGGCGGCGACTGCGAGCCGGCCATGGAAGTGTTGAGAGAGCGTCTGAGCGGGGCCGGGGTTCGGGTGATCGGTTTCACGAAGGGCGTGCCGGCGCTCGAGGTCTCGTGCGAGGTATCGGTCGAGAGTCGGCGAGGTGAGCTGTATACGGCGAGTGCGCGTGGCGCGCTCTCGCTCAAGGCGGCGGAGTACCGCGGCGCCGATGTGTTGGCGCCCGTGAACGGGCTCGGCGCCTCGGTCTCCGTCGCGCGTGAAGATGCCTTACAGAGACTCGGTAACCAGCTGGCCGCCTCCGCCCTCAAGCTGCTGGGTGATCTCGATGTTCAGCGAGAGATGTAGATTCGGGATCGCGCTGGGGCTGGCCCTGGCGTTGTGCACAGGTCTGACGCCGCTGACCGGTAGCGCCCAGGTCGACCCCGTCCGCGATGAGTTGGACGACCACCTCGCCCGGCTGGTCACGGAGACGCGGGCCTCGATTCCCGACCTGAAGATCTACGAGCCTCTGGTGATCCTGCCCGTGTTGCACGATGAGCGGGGCTATCGCGTGCGGGCCAGCGATCTGCTCGAGCGGCGCTTGGCCTCCGCGCTCGCCGCGCAGGGCGTCCGCGTCATCGACCAGGCGACGCGCCAGCGCATTCTCGAGGACCTGCAGACCTGTTACGCGGATGAGGCCCCGTTCTGCCGCGCCCGCGATGTGGTCGGCCGCTTTGCCACCGCTGGAGGGATACTCGAGCCTTCCGTGTTACCGGTGCGCGGCGGCGTCGAGCTGCGGGTGAAGCTGGTGGTGGCGGCCGGCGCCTCGGAGCTCACCGCCGGCGAGATCCTCGGGACCTGGCGGGTGAGTGTGCCGCCGCCGGCGCTCGACGCCGAGCGCGACCTCGTACCGGCGCTGGGTGCGGTCTCCTACGGACTGCCGCCCGTGACCGCCGACTCGCTGGCACCCGACGTCGTCGGCGAGCTGCGCGTCGATGTGCAGACGCAGGACGGGAGCCGTGCCTGGGTCCAGATCGACGGCAAGGTCGTCGTGCCGGCGCCGGTCACCACGACGACGACGGCGGGCCGTCACCTGTTGACCGTTACCGCGGTCGGGCATCGCCCGTTCAGCGACTACGTGCACGTGCCGGCCGGCGGCATCGTGAGCAGGGAGATCATGCTGGCCCGTGGTATGGGGACCGTCGTCATCACATCGAACGCCGAGGATGCCCACGTCTACTTGGACGATGTCTTCGTCGGCACGGCGCCGTGGGTCGGTAGAGACGTAGAGGCGGGTCGCCATCAGGTACGCATCGAGAAGGTCGGGTTCGATCCGTACACCCAGAACTTCGCGCTCGAGCACCAGGAAGAGTACACCATCAAGGCGGTGCTCACCGAGCACCCCGGCGACATCGTCGTCACCTGCGTGCACGACGGCATCCAGGTGTATCTCGACTACAGGCGCGGCGGCCCGATCGGCGGCTGCAGTACCGGCGAAGCGCTGACTATACAGGGGGTCGAGGCGGGCGAGCATCTGGTCTGGGGCGAGCGCGGCTCGCACTCGTCAGATACCCTGACGGTCAGGGTGCGCGGCGGCGAAGCGGTGCCGCTGCGGCTCGCGCTGCGCTTGGGCTCGGCCCCGCGGTCGGAGGTGGGGAGCAACGGCTGGAGCGAGAAGCGCGATCGTAGCCGACCGGACGGTCTGTACTTCAGCGTCGGCTGGGTCGCCGGCGAGGCCGAGTGGCAGATGGACGTGCTTGGCGGCGCGGACACCTACGCCGTGGAAGGCGACGGCCCCCGCGTCGCGGCGAGCCTCTACGCGGCGGGCTGGGAGCTGACCGCTGGTGCGGACCTCATCTTCCTCGAGAAGTTCGCCGGGTTCCGGGGCAGCAACGAGTACTTCGAGTTCTTCCTCGACCTGACGCGCTACTTCCGTAGGGACAAGACGCTGCAGCCGTTCGTCGGCGTGCGCGGCCAGTGGAACAGGTTGACCTTCCGCGAGCCCGAGGGCTTCGTGGACGACCTGACGTCCGACGGGTTCGGTGGCGGCGGCCAGGTCGGCCTGAACATCCGGCTCAGTCGCAAGGCGTCGATCGAGATCGGCGCCTCCTACAGCTGGACCGGCCGCCGCGATCTCATCGAGCGTGGCGACGGGTTCGAGGTGCCTATCGCGGGCGTAGAGGCGGAAGACTGGGAGTTCGCCTCCGGGTTCGTCGTGCTGAAGGTCGGTACCGGCTAGCTCAGATCACCCCGCGCTGTTGGGTCCTCACGCTCACCAGCTCGAGCCGCTCGTCTCCTTCGACCTCGAGGACCAGGCCGACGCCCGGAGCATAATACGCGAATTCTTCGTCGCCGGGCTCGAGCGGCGTCCATTCTCTCATCTTCACCACGCGCTCGAACGAGCCGTAGGGAACGGTGACCGATTCCTCCAGGCTCACCAGCTCACCCATGTCCTCGGCCGCGCCGGCGAGGTACTCCTGACGGTAGGTGTCCCCGACCGCCGCTGACCCCGGCATGATGATGCCGGGTTGGGCGTCGTCCACGCCCGCCTCCCAGGACCCGGCCGTGCTCACGACCTGGCCGTCCTCGTATTCCTTCGTGTCCTCACCGAAGTACCAGACGTTGCCGTCGGTGTCCTGGGCGTACCAGTCGGCGGTCTCCTCGACCAGCTCTCCGTCTTCGAACTCGCGGCTCATGACCACCGTGCAGGTCACGCCCATGATCGTCTTGGTCTCCTCGGTCACACGGACTTCGACACGTTCGCCGCCGTCCGAGGTCTCGTAGACGAACCTGGTGCCGGGGACCAGCGGGAAGTACTGGTTGTCGACGTTCGCCACGAAGCGTGCCGCATCGATAACAGGTGCGTAAGCCTCTGCCGCTCGTTCCGTCGCCTCTTCCGCTGGCTCGCCGCATCCGATGGCGGCGGATAGCATACCGGCGGCCGCCACGTGGAGTAGTGATGGCTGTCTCATGGTACACCTTCGTCGTTCGGTTGGAGGACTGTCACGGGGCGATGGAAGGAGCAGGAGCTGCCATCGGGCCGTTCACTCACACCTTCATCGTCTTCTCGGGCAGCGCCCAGGCCGCATCCGGGTCTTCCATTTCCAGCTTGTTGATACCTCCTGGGAACCTGCTCTGGATCCGGCTGTACTCGTGCTGCATGGCGGGGTCGGGATGCTGCCAGTCGTGGATGTAGACGACCCGCTCTATGCCCGCCTGGAGCAGTTCCTTGGTGCAGCCGAAGCAGGGTCGCATCGTCGAATAGATGGTCGCGCCCTCGACCGAGATCCCGAAGCGCGCCGCGGCGAGCAGGCAGTTCTGCTCTGCGTGGACGCAGATGCAGAGATCGTAGCCTTTGCCCGACTCGAACTTTTCGGGGTGCGCGCAGCGCTCGCAGCCGCCGTCCAGGCAATTGGGCATCTTCGACGGGGTACCGTTGTAGCCGGTGGAGAGCACACGCCACTCCTTGACGACGACGGCACCGACGCGGCTGCGCAGGCAGTTGGCGCGCTTACGTACGGCCATGGCGAGGCCCATGAAGTAGTGGTCGAAGTCGGGCCGTTCCATCTCGGGTCGATTCATCGGGTTCCGCCCTGCGGTTCTTTGAAGCGTATCTCTTGTTGCACGAACCGGTCCTGGGGACCGGCGAAAGTCACGCGCGCTACGTAGCGGCCGGGCGCGATCGACTGCATCGTCGGGCTGAGCTCTGCGCCGCGCGGGTCCGTCGGGGCGCCGCACGGACTCATCAGGTGGACGTCGTAAGTGCGGCCGCCGCGCCCCTCGATCAGCAGAACGTAGTCCCCGGTCGCTTCATCGTACGTGTAGCGGATGATGCGGAGCTCGGTCGCCTGCTGACCCTCCTCGGGCTGAGGTCGGCGCGGGACCGCCGCGATGCCCGGTCGATAGCGGACCGTTACCTCGGCTCTGCGGTCCAGCGGGACCGTCACATCGGGCTGCACGCCGTCGGGCCGCCGAGACACCTCATACGCCACAGGCTCGCCGTTAGCCAGTACCTGCATGACGCGTGAGCCCGGCGCGAGGACGGGCGCGAAGCGGACGCTGAGTGGGTCGCCTTCGCCGTCGCGGGTGAACCAGGCGGTGTACTCGGTGGCGGCGCCCTCGTGGAAGTGGCGGATCACGATGTCCACCGTGCTCGAGCCGACGGGATACTTGCGAACGGCAAGCGCTCGCCAGTCGGCGGGCAGTTGCGGGGCGAAGCTCAACGCGCTGCGCGGCGCGTCCGCTGCGAGCCCCAGCATGCCGCGGAAGAGCGGCGTCGGGATCATGCTGGTGGCGAAGAACTGGTGGGGCACGGTGGTGTCGAGGGTGCGGCGGAACGCGCCCGACTGCAGCTCCGGGTTCCGGCCCAGCGCGTGGTAGAAGGTCGACCGCGCGTTGGCCCAGAGCGCGTCGTACCCGGCTAGGGAACGGCCGTAGTTGTAGAGCGCCCAGCCGGCGAACCCGGTCACGAACCCCCAGACGGTCCCCATGTTGTACTGCATCGGGTCGTACAGCTCGTGATCCCAGTCGAGCATGCGGGCGCCCCAGTCGGAGAGCAGGCGGTGCGAGGCGAGCGCGTCCATGTAGTTCTGGGCGCGCTGGCGGTCGAGCAACCCGAACGACATCGCCGTCGCCGGCCACACGGTAACGGCCGGATTCGTCGCCCCGTCCTCGAGCACGCCGAACGCGTACAGCCGCGCGTCATCTATATAGTACTCGCGCTCGAGGTTGCGCCGCGCGGTCGCGAAGTTGCGCGCCGCCTCATCCGCCATATCCGGTTCGCCGACGGCGGCGGCCAGGTCGGCGACGGCGCGCAGGCTCTCGACCCAGATGGCCGCCAGGTAGATGTCCTGATGCAGGCCCGCACCGATGGCGCCGACCTCTACGGCGCCGAGGCCGGCGGCGGTGTTGTCGACGATCATGTCGCCGTCGCTGTCGCTGGCCAGCCCCCAGCGGTAGGCGTCGGCGACGGCGTCCCAGCTCTGGCGGACGAACGCCGTGTCGGCGGTCTGCAGCCAGTACTGGTGGAGCGCGACGACCCAGTAGGGCGTCGTATCGGCGTGGTAGTAGGCGTAGGGAAAGTCGGTGAACCAGTTCTCGCGGGTCCGCTTCGCCGACTGAGTGACCTCGTGCGGCATCTTGCCGTCGGCGCGGCGGTTGCGGCGCTGGAAGTCGAGGCCGTGCCTGGCGAGCTCGAAGCCGCCGTAGGGGAGGATGCCCAGGATGTTGATCGATGCGTCGCCGCCGAAGAACCAGCCGAAGCCGGGCCGGCGGCCGCGCCCCGACGGCCCGTAGCCGGCGACCAGGCCGCAGCCGAGGTCGGGATTGCAGGCCAGTGCCTCGTCGATGTTCACCTTCGCCCACTCGAGTGCGAGACTCAGGTCGTGGTCGGGCCCGCGGATTGAAGCGAACTCTTCGCGGATGACTCGGGCGTGCTCGACGCGTTCCGCGTAGTAGCTTTGCGCCTCGCCGAGCAACCGCGCGTAGAGCGTCGCGGTGGAATCGCGGGGAATGATGCCGCCGGCGATCACGATCGGTATGAACTCCTCCGTAGCGCGCTCGGGATCGACGGCGATGCGGAAGGTCGACGGCGCGTCGGGTGTCGCGTGCGCCGGATGCGTCGAGCCTTCCGTGGTGAACGGCGAGCCGATGAAGCCGTTGTACTCGCGGCGGCTCTCCGAGAGGATGAACCGGCGGTTCGCGGCATCGTAGAAGGCGTACTGGCCGCCGATCCCCGCGGGCCACATGAGGTCGAGGTCGGCCTTGAAGGATGCGACGATCTCGAGCGGCGTCACCGTACTGACGTCTAGCAGGATGATCATCCCGGGCTCGTGGAGCGGGACCAGGAAGTGCTGGCGCACGGTGAAGGTGGCGTGTGAGTAGACGACCGTCATCATCTCGGGCCGGACGATGACTCGGCTGGCGACGCTATTCCCCGGGATCGGCTCGGTGTAGTCGGGGATCTTGAAGGCGAGCTGGAAGTCGTGGAACAGCTTTACGGGCCAGGCCCACGCCTCGAAGGTGCCGGTCTCGTCGCCGAAGAAGGCGGCCTCGCGTCCCACGCCACCCAGGTAGGCGCCGGGCCGAGCCGGCCCCTCGAGCTGGATGGGGCTGTCGGCGATCTGGAACTTCGGGACGATCTGGGCGTGACCCGCGGGTGGTGCGGCGAGCCGGAGGAGCATGAAGGGGACGGTGCCCAAAACGCAAGCCCGAGGGATCATGAGGGCGCTCCCGAAGTCGGTGGTTGCCGGCGGTCAGGTCGGAGCGGTCGAGTCGTAGCTCATTATAGGATGCGCGAGATGGTCGGACTAGCAGGTCGCTGAAGAACGTCCGTGGACTCGGGTCGGCGCCGGGGGACCGCGCGCTCCGGTCGACCCGGCAGTCGGGGTCGGTGGTTTCCGCGAGGAGATCGAGCAGGTCACCTGCAGACTCGGCCCGAGGATCTGAGCCGGCTCGCTAACACCAACTCCGCGCGTCGGTCCCCCGGCGCCTCCCTGGCGTAGCGCTCGAATCTGCTTGAGCGACCTGCTAGTCCGCTTCGGGGCCACGGCGCGCGGTGCTTCCAGCTATTGGCCCAACAGGACCTCGAGCAACCTGTGCACCGGATCCGCGGCTTCGCGTTTGCGGGGTTCGCGGCTCGCAGCGCGCCACGCATTGCCGCGCTCTCTGAACGGATCGCTCAGGTCGAGTACGCGCCCGCGCTGGTCGTCGACGATGCGGTGCCAGTTGCACTTCAGCGAGCTGCGCCGCGAGCCCGACTGCTGGATTTGTTGGCCGCGAAGCCTGGCGCGGCCGACCGTGGGCGGAGAGTAGACCGCGTGCGTTACCTGATGCGGGTCGATGACCCGGTGGTCGAGCACGCCGGCGTCGTCCATAGCGGCGAAGACTCCATCGGGCCCGAGCTGCCCGAATCGGGTGTCGATCTCACACAGCTCGGATCGCAGCGCCTGAAACGAATCGCAGGCCTCGGCAACCGACTGGCCGCGCGAGCGCAGGTTTTGGAGGAGTGACGCGGCAAAGGCGCTCGAGGTAGGGGCCGTCTCCGAGAGCGAGTCCAACACCCGATTCCACACGGGCAGAATATCCCAGCCCATTCCGTGATGACGCGCACGGGCCTTGAAGATCGAGAGCTTGATCGGCCAGTCCAGCGTCGCGCCCACGGAGCCGGAATCGGTCTCGAGCCCATCGAGTACGTGACGCCAGCGCCGGCATACCTCTTCGGTCCAGGCCGGCATGAAGGGCGCGTCGGCGTGGGCCTCGACCTGCTCCAGATAGTGGCGCTGGATCTCGATGGCGGTCCTGGGTGTGCCGGTAACCATCCCGGCGAGCGCCGTGCAGCGTGGATCCGCCACGAAGTCCTGCATCGCCGTAAGCGGCCGGGCGAGCCGGACGTCATCGCCGGGGCGGATACCGGCCTCGACGAGCTTGACGATCAATGCGGTCGTACCGACACGCAGGTAGTCGGCGAGCTGAGAGCACAAGCTCTCGCCGGCGAGGACATGGAGGCGGTGGTAACCGTTCCTGGCGAGCGACTCGTGCTTGGTGTGGAAGATCCCCCGGCCGTCGGTCGAGCTGGTCGACTTCTCCTTCTCCAGGTGCGCAACCCGGGGTGAGAGGGTGAACTCGATCCCGGCCGACTTGGGGTTGAGTCCACCGGCGCCGGTGAAGACTACCCTGGAGACCAGGTGTGGGATGAGCTGCATGGGCAAGACGGAAGGGTGAACCCCGGCGTATAGATACGACTCGTGGGAGCCCCAGGTCGCGCTCGTGTCGACGTAGTCGACGTTGCACTTGAGGAGCAAGGCGCGGGCCACACGACGGTTGGAACGCTCGAGCTCCTGGGCCGCCTGGGCCAGGATCTGCTCACCGGCGCGCAGGTACGATACGACCTCCGCCGGGGTCGTGCACTCGGGGGTCGCCCATTCGGGATGCAGGCCGCAGTCGATATACAGTCGCGCTCCGTTCCCCAGGAACAGGTCGCAACCCGTCTCGCCCTTGAGATGCGGGAGCCGCTGCGCGACGCAGCCCAGCAGGAACGGCAGCACCTGCTCTCGGTCGAGTGCGCTGCCGGACTTGTCCAGCGCGGTAAAGGCGAGCTCGGTCTCGACCCCGAACATCATGCGCGACGAGGTCACTGACCGCCTCTTTGTCTGTTGGCCTGAAGAAACGCCTCGCTGTCGCCGGACAGCGCGCGGGCGATGGCCTGCTCGGCGGCGTCGAGCAGGCGGTCGGCGTCTCCATGCAGTCTCTCGACGTCGCCACCGTCGGCCGGGCCGCCGGCCGGCGGCCCGTGGTTACCAGGTTCACGATTCGTGGGAGGTCGTTCGCGCTCTCTCATCTGAGCCTCCATTTGTTGCGCCGGTTAGACTGTCCAGCAGATTGGACAGCGAGTCGGCGCGGCTGAAGTCGGGTTCCGAGTCTGCCTTCGTGAATCCGAGCGGGTCCGCCAGCGTCACCGTGCGGGTGCTCGGCCAGCCCCAGCGGTTACGCCCGACGACGACCTTGATCTCGTCCCAGTCGGTGTGATCGACACCCGGCCGACCGGTCCGGCGAAGCAACATCGCCCGTGTCCAGGCCCGTGTGTCTTCCGGCGGCTGGTGGATGAAGCGCTCGATCTCGCCGTCGGTCACGATCCGTTCCACCGCACCGGCCCGCTCGCAGGCCCAATAGAGCCCGTCGGCGTCGTCGAGACTGCTGTAGAGCAGATCGAGATGCTTGATTTCTGGCGAGCTCCAATCGAGGTCAGGTCGATCACGCAGCGCTCGTTCGAGTAGTGAGCGCTTGAGTATCCAATCGAGACGCGGCCGTAGTGCATCGAATGAGCGCGCTTCGAGCTTCGCGATCGTATCGTCCCACAGCTCGACGATCAGCGACGCGTCCGGCACGTGCTCGAGCTCGCCCTCTGATCGCACGAAGGCTTTGGCACGCTCCAAGAAGGCGCGTTGCAGCTCGACGGCGGTGACCGTGGTCCCACTACCGAGCGGCGCCCGGGCTCGCAGGTCCGGGTCGTGACTCCAGGTGTGCAGCGCCGTGACGGGGTCCTCCAGGATGAGGCCGGGGTCGCGGTGGCCGGCTTCGAGCATGGCGAGCAGGACCTGCATCATCCCGACCTTGAGGAAGCTGCTCACGTGACAGAGCGTGTTGTCGTAGAAGATGCAGTGCAGCCGCGCCATCTGATGGTCCAGCGAGCCCGCGTCGCTGCCGCGACGGTGGAAACCACAGAGCGGCTCATCCCGGGTGTTGACCAGCGGTCGGCGCCAGGTCGTCTGCGGGCCGGTAAGCGTCTCGATGAAGTCGGCGCGCTGAGAGATCTGATAGGCGACCGGGTCGTGCCCGTTCTCGGCGCCCACCTTGCCGGCACCCGTGACGACGATGCTGGAAGCCTGGAACGCGGCCAGCAGGAAGAGGTCGGGGTACAGCAGCTCGAACAAGCGGTGCCATTCGCTCCTCGTGATGAGAAAGCTGAGATGACTGCCGTAGGCGTTCGAGTTGCCGTCGCTGTTGTTGACCAGGACCACGAGGCGCTGGCCGCGCGGCAGTTCCTCGTCGGCCGCCAGCATGGCCTCGCGTGCGATGAGGAGCATGGCCCGGGACGCGGCCAGGTGGTCGCGCGCCGAGAGCACCTCAGGAGTGCAAAGCTCGAGGTGGTCGAGGTCGATGTAGACGCAGCCGCCGTTCGAGCTGAGGTACTTGCGGCCCCAATCCTGTGGGTTGGCCGCGCCGTACGAGCCGCCGTACCCCCACAGGCCCCTCGGCGAGCCCCACCCGTAGTAGCCGGCGTCGCAAGGCTCGGTCGCTGCGTATCCGGGGGCCGGAACACCGCCCGCCTTGTAGCCGTCACTGTTCGGGACGGCGTAGCCCGACGAGGTCGGGAACCCGTCGACCCGTCGGAGCAGCATCCGCGCGGCCGCTGCGCCGGTGCCGTCGCGGCTCTCCCGGCCGAGGATCATGTTGCCCAGCTCGACGTCACTGCCGACGAGCTTCGGGATGCGTGTGCGAGTCGAAGTCGTGTGCGAGTCCATATTCAAGAGACCATGTAGCGGTGCCGCCGTACCTTCCGACGAACGGGGTCGACGGCGACTACGTCGACGTCCTGTGGCAGGTCGGTCACGTAGTGCCCGACGTTACGTACCGTCAGAGTGGTGGCGAGCCGCTCGATGGCGTCGGCCACAGCCTCCTCGACGTCGTTATGCGTCACGCCCTCCGCTCCGCCGCACGCGTGACGCTCGAACGCCTGCTGTCGGGCCGCTTGACTGATCTGCTCGATCAGGCGGCCGCTCACGAGCTCGCGCGCCGCGATCGGGCGCGACCGCCCGTCGCGGAAGCGGACGACGGCGACGTCTGTATCGGCGTTGGGGTCGAACATGCGCGAGACCGCGGAGTCGATCACGGCGCGACGGATGGCCGACGGCGCGGTGCCGTTCCCATGGAAGGGTAGTGACTCCGGCAGATAGATCTCGAAGATCTCGCGCGCTCCATCGCGTGACGGCCGGCCGATGTGAACGTCCAGCCCGGAGATCCGTTCGAGCAGGGCCGGGTCGATCAGGTCCTTGCGGTTCGTGCTGGCGATGACGGCTACGCGGTCGCGCCGCTTGAACCCGTCAAGGCACGTCAGCCACTGGCTGAGGAACTTGTCGGAGTGGTGCCCCGTCATCTCTCCCCGATGCCGTGCGATCGCCTCGACTTCATCGATGTAGAGGATGGCCGGGCCGTCGTACTCGTTCAGCGACCGAAACAGCTGCCGGACGTTCCGCTGCGTTTCGCCGACCCACGGGGATTCGAGCTCGGCGCCGTTGACGCTGGCGAACCGGCAGGCGACCCCGGTCTGTTGCGCGACGTGGTAGGCGATGTGGCGCGCGGCCGAGGTCTTGCCCGTGCCGGGCGGCCCATCGAACAGCAGCGACTTGTTGAAGTCGGAGACACCGTAACGCGCCGCCAGCTGGGGCGCGACGAAGCTCAGTGTGAACATCGATGTGACGCGCCTCAACGTGTCCTGCAACCCTCCCAGTGGTTGTGGAGGTGTATCGAGGATCTCCTCCATGTTGATGAAGGATGGAGTGGATTCGACGGGTACGATCTCGTAGGCCATCTCGACGTCGCGGCGCCAGAGTACCTGGTCGCCGGGCCGCAATTCCTCGTCCGCCAACGCACCCGCCACGTAGATGACCACGTCGGTGTCCCGATCGCGGACGACCACACGGTCGCGGGAGAGCCGGCGTTGGACAGTGGCCGTTTCTCCTACGCAGGAGCCGTTGCACCCCTTGCCGATCACGAGGCTGAGGTCCTGGGCGAGGAAGACGGCGTCGCCCGGTGCGAAGGCGGGCGAGCCGAGTTCGTCGTCGATCTCGACCAGGTGCCGTCCGCCTCGGTGTGCGACCATCGCCAACTGCCGGCCCGAGGTCTCGACCATCTCGACGAAGAACGCCTCGTGTAGCGGGACCCCGTGTGTCTTCTCGATCTCCTGGGCGAGCTCGGCCTGTTTCTCGCGGGACTCGGCCACGTACTGTTGGGCCTCCTCGATGGCTGCGTGGAGGCGGGCCAGCTCGCCGATCAGGAACTCGTCCAGCTTGCGGCTCTCGTCGGGGTCGCGTCGAAGGCGCTGGGCGAAGTTCACCTTCTCCTCGAGGCCGGGGGCGTTCTCGCTGGTCGACCTGAGGATTGCGCGAAACGTCTGCATGAGGGTCCGTGACATCGGCTTCATCCTGTCCGATCGGTTCGCTCGCACGCTTCGATGCTGCAGGCGGCGCCGGTCTCGATCGCGCCGCGTACGGGTGCCGAGCGCTCGACTGCGGGTGCCCGCTGAGGCGCTGCGTCCTGGAGTTCGTCACCGTCGTTCGTCGCGGCACCGGTCAGGTAGTAACCGCGGTGCGCGACCATCCCGTATCGCCAGCCGAACACGTCGCAGGCGAGATCGTCGTCCCCCAGGTCGCTGAGCAGCATCGCGATGTGGAATGGGCCGGAGAACACGGCGCGATGCAGGGCCACGTCGTGCGCGCTGAAGAACGGACGTAACAGTGGGCAGTCGCGCCTGCGCTCCTCGGGGCACGACCTGCACCAGAACGGATGGCTGTGAGCCCAACCGAGGAGGATCTCTTCCTGGCCCCGCAGGTCCACCGCGGCGCTCACGGCCGCCCAGGTATCGGCGGTGAATGTCAGCCGTGTCGATTCCGCCCTGGCGTGTGGGGCGGCGATGAAGGCGGTGACGACCGAGAAGAGCTCGTCTCCCGCTGTGTCCCTGAACAGCTTGCCGATGAGCACGCCGCCCGACTCGACGTCGCGCGCCTGCCGTGCCAGCTCCTTGGCCTCCGCAACTACGCGCTCCGGGATGAACAGCGGCAGGTCGCCGTCGCACCACCCCGGGTCGTTGATGCGCCTGGCGTCTTGGAGCGTCGCTTCCAGCGAGGCCGATTCGAGAGGCAGCGGCCGGTCGATCTCCTCGATCGTGAAGCCGCGATCGTCGGGGCGTTGCTCGTCCGCGCGGGATCGAGGTCGCGGGAAGGCGCTCACCTCGTAGAGGAAGCGCTGCCCCTCGTGGAGCTTCCCCTCCTCGACCAGAACCGAGGAACCGAGCTCGACGGCAGGCCGGAAGTAAGCCTGCGGGATCGGAAAGGAGAGCAACCCTTCATCGTCCTGGTCACCGCGATCGAAGGCGACCTGCACACCGTCGACGCGCGGTTGGCCGTGCTCGGGATGCCAGACCGGCTCGACGCAGGCCGACGAGCAGCGCAAGAGCGGTGGCAGATGTCCCTGCCGCACCGCTTGGAAGTGGGCCCACTGGACGGCGGGCTCCCAATCCGGGTCCACGGGCAATTGACCCAGCGGATCCCCGGACTCGGATCGCGCGTCCGCCACGTATCGGAAACCGTCGACGATCGCCATCGCCGTCCTCCGCCTAACCGGCGTCGATGTTGGGTTGTAGGGTGATCTTGTCACCCGTTTGCAGCGCCTCACCGACCACCTCCGACGCGTGAAGATGTCGTCCCTCACGTTCGTGTCGTGCGTGATAGGTGTAAGGCAGGCCGGATGGATCGTTGCGGCTCAAGCCGAGGCGGTCGACGAGCTCGCGGACCAGTTCGCTGACGGTCGCGTCTTCCGGGTAGCCGCGAAGGCGTGCCGCGTGCTGACCGGTGACGTCCGCTGCCTCGAGGTCGAGCCGGCCATCGCCGTTGAGCCTATCGGCCGCCTTTTCGTTGATTGTTACCATCTTCTTCTCCTTTCGGTGGTGACTCGCGAAGCGGGCGTAGACGCTTACCTGGCCGCCGGGTGCGCTGCGCCGAGCCGTCGCTGATGTGCTCGCCGCTTCGGCACGAGCCGGCGGTGACGGATCTCGAGATAGTGGCGCGCGAGCGCCGGGTCTTCGGCCAGCGCACGGACCTCACGGCCGGAGAGCCCGCAGGCGACGGAAAGCGCCGCGAGCCCGTGGACGAAGGCTCCGACCGTGGTCGTGCCGGGAAGTTGCACCTCGAAACCCCATGCCCTTCCCCGATCCGCGCGCCACGAGGCGGCTCGGGCCATGCGAACGACACCCGAGACGCGGAGCAGCAGCGCGGCGATGGCGACCCCGGCCGCGCCTTCACGTGCAACGGTGTCCTCTGCGATCAGCTCGAGGCGTTGGACGATGCGCTCGCCGTCGCGTCGGACTGCGGCTTGATGGAACGCACCGCCTGGGACATCCAGGTCGACGTGAAAACAGCCCGACGCTCGCTCGTTGTACGACCAGTCGGCCTCGCTACAGAGCGCGCCCGGATCGGATGAAGGAGCCTCGCTATCGCTACCCGCCTCGCCGGGCGCATCAGCGCTGCATGCGGTCGCCGCGTTCGACGCACCCAGGGCGGAGGCCAGACCGGCCGCGGCGTCGCGAACCTGCCGGGCCGTCCCGGCGGCTCCACAGCCGTTCGCCTCGTCGAGCGGGACCTCGGCCCGCAGCCGAATGACGCCGTCATCGAGCAGAACATGCTTGGCGTTCCCGGTCAGCTCCGCGTTCCGCTCGAGAGTGCGGAGCGGACTCGGCGCACGCCCACGTGGGGGCGGGAAGTCGACTACCAACCACCCCTCGTCGATGCGGGCGGTGCCCGTGCGGCCCGCGGTCGAGAGCTGCCACTCTTGGGAGTCGGTAGCGCGCAGGCTGAGGCCGCAGCCGGTCAGCACCTGGGTCACGGCGTCGACCAGCCGCTCGTCGGCACCAAGAAACGGACGAGGGCTCGAAAGCTGCACCGTCATCCTGCCACTCCTCCCTGCAACGGACCGGCCTCGTCGACCACGTCGATGCGCGGGCGCACGGTGCGGCGCTTGAGTGGGCGCGTGTCTATAGGGAACCGCTGCAAGTTATTGCGGGTCCAGCTGCACGCTTCCCTGTTCAAGGCATCATCCTCTCGCATCGTCACCTTGTTGTAGGTGACGATCTCGAAGACTTGGTAGAGGATGTCGACCAGCGTCGTGCCACCAGGCATCCGACCGAGACACACCGCGGGCCCTCTGATGTTCGGGTGCCACACCGTGTTCGGGTCCAGCATGGTGACCACGGCGGTCGAGTGCCTGTACCGCAGGTAGTCCTCAGGGAACGTGACCCCGACCAGGAAGCTGTCGGCCTCGACGATCGCGCCGCCCTGGCGGACCAGCCCGCGGCAGCGGAACCGTGCCAGGAAATGCTGCGCCGGCGGCGCGCCCAGCGGCTGGAGGTCCAGCAGGTCGCTGGACTCGGCCAGCGCCATCCCTTCAGAGTGCTGTCGCGCGAGGAACGCCTGGAAGATCGTGTCTCTGGGCATGAATCAATCTCCGAGCTCGAAGTGGCGTTCGTGCTCGCCATCGATCAGCGTGAAGACGTCGCCATCACGGAGCCCGACGCTCCGCAGTGAGCGGCGCCTCGTGCGTGCCGGCGAGGCGGCCAAGTCCAGCCGATCGCAGGAGTAGAACCCCATCGGGATCAACGTGTCGCCGCACCGTCGGCAGTCCTTTACGAGCGGGCGACCGGAAAGGTGAAGGACGTCATCGATCACACCGCAGGCGGGGCAGCGCAGTCTGGTGTTGATGCGGTGGCCTTCCACGCGCAGCTGAAGCGGTGCAGCGTCCCCGCGGCCGTTGCCGAGACCCCGTAGCCTGCCCAAGGAGAACCTGCCCGCTCGTGCCCCGAGCTTCTCGATCGTCCAGACGCGATGGTCGAATCGGCACCGCTCGTTGCGGCGATAGCGGGTGACGAAATGGGTCTGGTGCCTGGCGCTGACGATGACCTCGCGGCCGGCGAGCGACTCGGTGAGCCGGCCGCTCAGCAGCTTCTCGCACTCGGCTGCCGCGAGGCTCGCCGCCAGTGCGCCTAGGTAGGCAGGCGCGTTCGTGGCCGGCGCCGCGGCATCGCCCGTGCACCAGTGAACCTGCTCGAGCTGCTCGTAGTCGGCGTCGGAGAGGGCGCACTCGTAGCACGGTGCGTTGGGGCCCGGCAGGTAGACGGCGACGCGTGCCAGACCGCCGGCCGACTCCACACCGGCATCGACGAAAGAAACGCCGAGGCGCCAGGCGATCTCGTTGACCGATACCCGGGCGGCCTTCGAGTCCAACGCGGCCAGAATCACGTCCGCGCGCAGCAGTCCCCGAGGAACCGACTCGACCCGGCTCGCCAAGGCCGTGACTTCGAGCTGGGGATCGATGGCCCGCAGCCGCCCGGCGACCACGGCCGCCTTCGGCCTGCCGATCTCGCGAGTCGCGATGTCCTGAGACTCGAGGTTCGAAAGCTCGTACACGTCGTGGTCGACGACGGTGATTCTGCGCACCGAAGGTAGCCGCGCGAGGTAGCCCGCCAGGCACGACCCGATGTTGCCGAGCCCCACGACCACGACCGCACCATCCGTGACGCCCCTCCTCTTCATAGATCCTCCGGGCTCCAACGGAACCCCGCTCCGAGGGCCGTCGGTTGATCGCACAGGGCACAACGCTCCGCGTAGAGCCAACAGCCGTACGCCGCGCTCTCGTGATGCCAGGATTCGCATCCCGGACAGCGCACGGCCGGCGTTCCGGCTTCGATCTCCGTCTTGCAGCGCGGGCAGTACACGGGGTCGGGAGACCCGGGGAACAGCTCAACCTCCGCGAGCCGCTCGCTCGAGAAATAGGTGAGAGATTCGTCACTCAGCTGAATGGCATCCCGATCCTCGAGAAGGCGGATGCCTGTGAGAAGAGACGCGCCGTTGACGCGCAGATCCTCGGTGGGTGGACTCAGAAGAACCCAGGCCTCCCGCCCGCCGAACACGGACCGCCGGCAGTGCACCGCCCCGTCCCCATCGGGCGCGGCGACGAGCCGCGGGCCCGCGACGAGGGCGAAGGCGTCGCCCTCGACCTTGACCGCCTCCCAGTCCCCTGACTCGCTTCGTGCCCAGAGGTGGGCCATGAAACCCTCCCGTTGCGGTGGCTGGAGCGCTAGCAGGCCAGCCGCCGGCCCGCGAAACCGTCATACTTAGTATGGTCAATCTTATACTACGATGGTAGCACGGGCTCGTCAACCCCGCCACGCCGAGGCGCTGGCTACAGCTTGGTTATGTCCTTTTCCGCCGCTTCGAGGGGGTGGAGGAGACGTTCGGTGGGGCGGGCGGCTTGGGCGAGGCCTTCGAGTGTCTTGAGGACGGCGTCGCGATAGTCGGGGTCCGAGTAGGCGGTGACGAGGTTGCGGAAGGCGCTGGCCAGCTCGGGGTCGGCCTCGAGGGCCTGCTCGATCTGCTGGGCGTCGAACGATATCTGCTCCCGCGGCTCCGGCGGGGCTTCTAGGGAGTCACGGACGGCGGCGCCACGGGTCCTGATACGGCGCCGGGAGCGCTCCAGCCTGACGGCGTCCACCGCCTCGAGGAACTCGCGCTGTTCCCGGGGGGAGAACCCCAGCGCTTGCGCCAGGTCCAGCGCCAGCTGTGGGGAAGGGACCTTCAGCTCTTTCTCGAGGTGGGATATGTACCCGTCGGTTGCGCCGATTTTCTGGCCCAGCTCCCGTTGCGTTAGCCCCAGGCGCTTCCGCTCCCGCCTAATCCACTGCCCATAGCGCATATCTGGCGGCACCTGATCTCGGTCGAACAGCTCGAGGCCGCGTGCGGCCGGCACTCGCCCACCTGCGCACTATACTGACCGACACTACTATACTGGTAGACCGTGTCGGTCAAGGGGCTGGGTCTTTCTACCTCCGAATGAAGCGGATGCCCCTGACGCGACCTGCATCGAGGACCATGCCCGTGACCTGGCCGTGTTCGCCGCGCAGGTATGTCAGGCTCACGGAGGAGAGGGTAAACTCGTCCTTGACGGTTGGGGCGAATGGGTCGTCGGGCCCGTCCGCGAGGTAGAGCGCGTCGTCGGCGACCACCATCTCCCACTCTGCCTCGAGCTCCTCGCTATAGTAGACGCCGGCGTACTCGGCCAGCTGGGCTGGGCTGGGTTCGAACAGCTCGACGGGCTCGAAGGTGGATGGGGCCTGACCTTCCACATCGACGTGGACGAGGCGGGGCCTGCCGGGATCCCGGCGCTCGAACCGGGCCTCGATCTTCATCGGTGCGTCCACGGCCAGGAAGTGCGAGTCGTCGAGCGGTGACATGTGGAACACATAACCGTCCCGCCGGACCTCGAGTCTGCGATCCTCGAGCGAGACTCGGATGATCGAGCGGTCGGAGGGGTCGCGGTAAGCGCCGGTGAGCGGCTGGAGTTGACTTTCGGTGAGCGTGACGAACTCGACCTCAGCTCCGAGCTCGGCCGCCTGCTCGGTTGCGGGCGCTTGCGGCTCCGTCTGGAGCGCGTCGGCCAGGTAGATGTCGGCGACCTGCCGGGCCAGGCCGCTCGGGTTCATGGGTGCGAGGTTGCAGAGGCAGATGACGCTGAAGTGTTGATCGGGGAAGCGTAGGAACTCTGCACGGTAGCCGCCGAGCGCTCCGCCGTGAGCCACTGTTCTGAGTCCCCTGTACTCGCCGATCATGAGGGCTGCGGCGTAGCTCAGGGTGTCGCCGTCGTTGAGGACACCGCGTACGAGCATGCGGTCGATGAGGTTGTCTTGTCCGAGCGTGTTATCGTAGAAGTTGCGGTCCCAGAGCAGCAGGTCGTCCACCGAGGTATAGAGCCCGCCCGACCCGACCTGTGCGAAGTTGCTCATATTGAGCGCGATGGATCCGTCCCCGCGCCGGAGGTGTCCGATGGCGCGGCCTTTGACGACGCGGGTGTGGTCGTCGTGGAAGTGGGTGTTCGTCATCCCCAGCGGCTCGAAGATGTTCTCGTGGGCGAACTCGCGCAGTGACTTGCCGGTCGCCCGCTCGATGATCACCGAGAGCAGGAAGTAGCCGGAGTTGCTGTACAGGTACTCGGCGCCGGGCTCGAAGTTGAGCGCCTCCTGGCGCGCGATCATCTCGAGCGCCTCGGCCGCTGAGTGGATGTCCTCGATCTCCTCGCCCGCCAGACTCCAGAGTGTGAGATAGTCGCGCAGGCCGCTCGTGTGATGCAGGAGGTGCCGGATCGTTATGGTCTTTCCGTAGTCCGGGATCTCGGGGATGTACTTCCGGATGTCGTCGTCCAGCGACAGGTAACCCGATTCCTCGGCGAGCAAGATGCTGGCTGCTACGAACTGCTTCGAGGTCGACCCGATATAGAAGACGGTGCTGGACGAGATCGGCACGTCGAGCTCGAGGCTCGCCAGCCCGTAGCCGCGCCGGTAGAGAAACTTGCCGTCCTCGATGACGCCGAGCGCGCAGCCGGGTGAGCCGGAATCGTCCCATTCGGCGAAGATCGCGTCGACCCGCTCGGCTGTCGAGCGGGTCGGCTCCTGCCCGGCGGCGGTCTCCGCGAAGACCAACGCGAGCGCCAGTACAACCGTTGCTGAACGCATGACGGGTACCCTCGTTGCTGGTGACCTCTCGGGCGTGCGGGCGCGATCAGTCGGCCAGTGGCCCGGCCCAGCGCGAGACCGAGAGGAAGAGCGCGCCGGCGAGGATGAGGCCGATGAGGATCGTCCAGCGCACGGCGGGCGAGAACCGGCGGTCGCGGTCCATGATCACCGTCACGCGGGTGGCGATGAGCACGATGATCCCCAGCAGCACCAGATCCCAGAAGAACTGCCAGACCCTCATGCCGTCTCGCTAGCGGACCGTACGTACGGAGACGAATGCGATCTCCACGTTGGCGCCACCGGGCAACGCGGCGACGGCCACCGTAGTGCGCGCCGGCGGATCGCTCGGGAAGTACTCGCCGTAGATCTCGTTCAGCACAGCGTAGTCGTTGACGTCGGCCAGGAAGACATCACCCTTGACGACGTCGCTGAAGTCGAGGCCCAGCTCGGCGAACAGCTCGGCAAACGCCTCCATGATGTTGCGCACCTCGGCGGCGGTGCGGCCCTCGGTCATGGCGCGCGTCTCATCGGTCACTCCGACCTTGCCGGCGAAGTAGTAGGTGTCCCCCGCGCGGACGACTCCGCTGTAGGGTCGCTCCGGTGCCTGGCTGTGGAGCGTCTCCCGGTCGGGCGGCGGCGCCTGGCAGGCCAGCAGTGAGAGGGCGGCGGCGACTGCGGCGATCCGAGTAAGCATGGCAAGCTCCCCGGTTGCAATGAGTTGCAAGGCTTGGCGATTGGTCGAGCAAGACTGAACTGGCATTATACTGCGGGCGTCGGGCGGCCGACAGAGTGGGGGTCGGAGGCGGAGGCCCGCCCGGGCATCGGCTTGTCTCTTCTGCGAAACCTGGCACTGCATCGCCACGTAGTTGGGTGTACAGCGGGCAGGTGGGATGCTAAGGGTTGCCGTCAGACGAAACCGTGCACCCGAGCAAACGGGCGGCCTCACGGTCGTCCTCCACCTGTCCGGTATCCTTTATGCGCCAGCCGGCCTGCCGGCTGGACATCCGTCTGCCGCATTTCACTTACCATAGGGAGCCCCGACCGACTCGGGCCAACTCCGACCAAGCGTTGCCAAAGGAGCAGTGATGAGAAGCCGCACGCCTGCGAGCAGTGCCTCGCCGACTTTTGCCTTTCTGGCAGTCTTTGTTCTCGCGACAGGCGGCTACGCCCAGATCGAATTCGTCCCGTTCGATTCCGAGCGCTGGCACGTGGTGGATGGTGAAGTCGTCACGTATCTGGGTCGGGAGTGCCTGCACGGCGCGGCATACCTGAAGGACGTGGCGTTCGAGAACGGCGTCATCGAGGTCGATGTCGCCGTCGACGGCTCACGCTCCTATCCCGGGATCATCTTTCGGATGCAGTCGGAGGAGAACTACGAGCGGCTCTACATCCGGCCGCATCGGTCGCCGCTCTATCCTGATGCCATCCAGTACACGCCGGTCATCAATCGGGTGGCCGGCTGGCAGCTGTATAACGGTGAAGGGTTCACTGCCGGGGCGGAGATCCCCGAGAACGAATGGATTCATTTGAAGCTCGAGTTCGAGGGCACGCAGGCCCGCTTCTATCTCAACGACATGGACGAGCCGGCGCTGCTGATCCGCCGGCTCGAGCACGGCGTGAGCAGCGGCGGCGTCGGGCTGCTGGGGCCGGCGGACGCGACGGCGTGCTTCTCGAACTTCGGCTATCGGGCGGATGAAGATCTCGCGTTCGGCGAGCCACCGGCGGCCCAGACGCCGCCCGGTACGATCACCGAGTGGGAGGTATCGCGGACCTACCCGGCGCAGCGGGTGAATCGCGCGGCCTACCCTCACTTCTACTCGATTCTCATGGCCGGCTGGCAGGAGGTGACGTCGGAGGCATCGGGCCTCGTCGACATCGCCAGGTACGTGACCCGCGAGAATCGAGAGGGAGACCTCGTGCTCGCCCGGAGTGTCTTCCGGTCGGATGGCGACGAGACCATCAAGCTCGACTTCGGCTACAGCGACCAGGTGGACCTCTTCTTCAACGGGGTGAAGGTCTTTTCCGGGAACAGCGCCTACCGTTATCGCGATCCGTCTTTCTTGGGGATATTGGGTCCATACGACGCAGTTTACGTGAAGACCGAGCGTGGCTTGAACGAGCTCTTGCTGATGGTCGCTGAGACGTTCGGCGGTTGGGGGTACATGGTGCGGGCGGATCGGGAGCTCGATCCGCCGATCCGCGAGCACGATCGCGCCACGAAGGTCTGGGAGACTCCGCGGATCTTCCTTACGCCGGAGTCGGTCCAATACGACGCGGAGCGCGACGTCCTCTACATCAGCAACTTCGACAACCAGTACGCTCAGAGGGCCGAGCCGACGGGCTACATCTCGAAGGTGGCGCCGACGGGAGAGATCGTGGCGCACAGGTGGGTTGAAGGGCTCCATGCGCCCACCGGCCTGGGGATTCACGCCGACAGGCTATGGGTCACCGAGCGGAGTAACCTGACGGAGATCGATCTCGAGACGGGCCGGGTCCTCAACCGCTATCCGATCCCCGGGGCCGATTTCCCGAACGACCTGGCAATCGACGCGGAAGGCAACATCTACATCTCCGACACGGGCTCCTCGTCAGCGGTCGATAGCCGCATCTACCGGTTCAAGGACGGGGAAATGGAGGTGTGGCTGAGCGACGGGATCGTTCGGGCGAACGGACTCTACGTCCACGGCGACCACCTGCTGGTGGGCAACACCGGGGACGGCAAGCTCAAGGCGGTCGGCCTGAAGGACAGAGTGGTGGAGGACATCGTCTGCCTGGGCGTGGGCGTCGTGGATGGGATTCGTGTAGACAATCGAGGCGACTATCTGGTCTCGCATTGGGAAGGCGAGGTCTACGTCATCTCGCCGGGCGGCGACGTGGTGGAGATTCTCGACACCTCGTACGACGAGGTAAACGCCGCGGACTTCGAGTACATCCGCGAGCACAACCTGCTGATCATCCCGACGTTCGTCGATAACCGGGTCATGGCGTATCGGGTCGTCGAGCGCTAGCGTCCCGACGAGGAGGAACCACAGATGTCCGAGCAGCGTGGCATGCCGCCCTGGTTCTTCATGGTCGCCACGATCGTGTCACTCCTGATGGTGGCCCTCTACGTGCAGATGACGTTCGAGGAGGGGCTGTCGTTCTGGATGGTCTTCCGCATCGTGTTCTGGGTCGGGCTGACATGCGTTTTCATCTGGATGTTCGGCCGCACTCGAGCGGCGCGGCGCGACGGCTCGCAGTATCGCGCTTGAGCCGCTGCCGTGAACACCGCGCGCTACATCTTCGCGCTTCTCCTGGTGTTAGCCCATCCGCCGGGGATACTGCTCTGGGTGGCGATCCATCCGTTCGCTGGATTCTGGCGACGACTGGGACCGGTGTGGACGTACATGATCCTGGGCGTGCCGGTCCTGGCGTACATAGTGGGCGCGTATCTGGCCCGCGACGCGATTCTGGCGGTCGACTTCGGTATGAGCTATCCGCTGACGGCGCTGGCCGTGCTGGCGCTCGTGGCCGGTTCGCGTATGGCGATTCGGCGCAGGAGACACCTGAGCTTCGGGATCCTGACCGGGCTACCGGAGCTCTCGACGCATCGTCATCCCGGGCGACTGCTAACCGATGGGCCCTACGCGAGAATCAGGCACCCGCGTTACGTCGAGGTAGTTCTGTGGACGGTGGCGTATGCGCTGTTCGCCAACCACCTGGGATCGTATCTCGTGGTCGTGGGCTCGCTGCCGGTCCTCTATCTGGTCGTCGTGCTCGAGGAGCGGGAGCTGCGCGAGCGGTTCGGTGACGAGTACATTGAGTACTGTCGTCGGGTGCCGCGGTTCGTCCCGCGCCGCGCGTCGCGACACGCGTAATCGACCCTTTCCACTGCCCAGTACATGACCGAGCCTCACCGCTTCTGGGAGGACCCGGACCGGGTCGAGGAATTCGCCGGCCGCGAGCCGGATCGGCGGCTGGTGGAGCTGCTGGGTTCGTTCGAGGCTCCCGGCGCGACGCGGGTTCTCGACCTCGGCTGTGCGGGCGGCCGCAACACGCTGATCCTGGCCCGGCACGGCTTTGACGTGCAGGCGATCGATTCATCGTCAGCGATGGTGGCGAAGACGCGAGAGCGCGTCGCCGCCGTGCTCGGGACCGACGAGGCGGAACGGCGTGTGCGGGTCGGGCGCATGGAAGATCTCAGCGAATTCGCCTCGCAGTCCTTCCAGCTGCTCGTCGCGCTCGGGGTCTACCACAACGCGGCGAGCGAGGAGACCTGGGATCGGACGCTGACCGAGACGGCGCGTGTGCTGGCACCGGACGGTCTGGCACTCGTCGCCAACTTCACCCCGGGGTTCGAGCCGCACGGCGAAGCGCTGCGCCGCGTCGCTGGGACGTGCCATCTCTACGAGGGGTTCCACGCGGGCCCTCTTTACCTGCTGGATGCCCACGAGCTGGATGCGGAGATGGCCCCGTACGGGCTGCTGCCCGTGGTGCCCACGGAAATCGTGGAGAAGCAAACCGATTCGGGGCGCCGCGTCACCGCGAACGCCCTCTACCGGAAGCGCGGGAGCTGAGCGCGCGCCCGCGCCACGCGTTCCAGTCTAGCCCGCAGTCCTCGCCGACTCGTCCTGAGTACCGTTGTCGTAGTGTCCGATCAGCTTGACCGGCCGGCCGGACTCGTCGAGCACGACCTCGAGGCGGAAAGTGTCGATGTCGTCGAAGCGGAACAGGCGCTCGGTCATCGGGATCGCGCGCCTCAGCGGACGCCCCGCCCGGTGGTACCAGAGCTCCCCATCCTCGAAGGTCAGGGTCCGTGGCCCGTAACTGCCGGCGTACGATTCGAGCACGGCCGGGTCGATGCTGACCGGGTTCAGCTCGGCCTCGAGGCCCCGGATGTGCCAGTCCAGCGTGTAGAGGCGGCCCTCGTCCGTTTCACCCTCGCGGATCTCGCGGAGCGCCATCAGGTGGGCGGTCTCCAAAGCCACACCCTGGTCGACCGCGACATCGGGGATCACGCCCACGCCTTCCCAGTTCGTCTCGGTGATCGGGTTGACGGCGCGCCCGAAGGGAAGCGCCATAGCGACGTTCAGGTTGGTGAACAGCCGCTGGCTCACCGGGTGCGCACCGCCGCCGGTCGTGTCACCGACGATCGTCGCTCGCTCCAGGTTCTTCAAGTTGTACGTGAACTCCTCCGCACCCGAGAAGGTGAATTGGCTGGTCAGTACGTAGAGGTCGACATCCGCCATCCGCGGGCCCTCGACGTGCGATTGCGTCCAGAATTGCTGCCAGCTGTCTGCCTCGCGGATGTAGAAGCTGTTCAGATGCACCGGCTCGTTGAAGAAGTAGCTCGTGATCAGCTGGATCAAGCTCGGCGAGCCGCCGCCGTTGTTGCGGAGATCGATGATCAGGGCGTCGCAGTGGGCGAGGAAATTGATCGCTGCGATAGCGGTGGCCCCCGAATACTCCGCCGTCACGAAGCTGTCGAAGCGGAGGTAGCCGACGTTCCCGCTCAAGATCTCGGTTCGCCGAAAGTTGAAGTTGCTGTGCGCTAAGGCCTCGAGCTGCAAGCGCCGCGCTTCATCCTCGTCACGCTCGGCGGTGAGCTCCGTCATCTGCTCGGGGCTGACATACCCGACCCTGAGATGCAGATCGTGACTGACGCCCTGCAGGTCACGGGTCAACACGCCGGTGAACTCCCTGATCGTGCTGAACTCGTCGTAGGCGCCATCCCGCAGGCGACTCCGCATCCGCCGCTCCATCTCCGCCGCGACTTCGGGGAAGACGTAGACTTGGTTCAGAGCCGCGCTGACCGAATCGATGATCTCCGCCCGCACGCCCGCGTCACAGGGCAGGTCAGGGGGTGGACCGATCTGAGCGATGCCGTCGGCCGCCTGCCAAAGGATCAGCGAAAAGAGGGGCAGGGCGATCCTCGCCAAACTCGCTTGCATGGTTGTACCTCCCGTGCCTGTCGATGCGTCGCCGCAGTCACCCGTTCCACCGTGCCGCCCAGTTGCGCTCGACGGTTCGGACGATGGCGGGGTAGACGATATATCGGCGGAACGGATCGATGAGCGACATATAAATAGGAGTGAGCCCGCCAGTCTCTCTCACGTAGATCGCCCAGTACATGCTATAGCCGTCGCCGGCCGGCTCGATCGCCATGCAGAAGAAGGCGTGCGCCGTACGGTTCATCATCTCGGCCAGTGCTTCGTTCTCGAACACGTAGACGGTGTGGAACAGGTCGCCTTCACCGCCCGGCTGTACGAGCGTGCGTGCGCGATCCTCCTCCGTTAGTCGATCGGCGTACGACGATGCGTGGTCGAAGTACTTCTCGTCGTCGAGCCCGATCAGGCCGCCGAATAGCATGCGGAAAGCGACCAGTACGGCGACCGCCGTGTTCACCTCCAGCGGTGAAGCCTGGGCGAGGACCTCCCGGGCATCGGAGAGTGTGAGCCCCCGATCGCCGCCGTGCAGCTGAAAGACCCAAACGTCGTGAAGCGGCACGTCGGCCAGGAACGAATTGACGCGGAAGTCCTTGGCCTGAAACTCGGCCGGCGCGAGACGCAGCTCGCCGCCGGTCGTCGACGACCAGAGGAAGGCGAAATTGAGGACGAGAGCGGTGAAGGCGAGCCCGAGCCGTTTGAGCGCTCCAGCGAAGCCCCTGAGGCCAGCGAATACTCCGGCCGCCCCGACCGCCAGTGCCGCGGGTACGAGCCACAGGCCGAGCTTCAGCGGCGCCGCCGCCGCGGCGCCCAGGAGCGCGCCGCAGGCGATCCACAGCGCCCAGCCCGGCGGCCTCAAACGCCCGGCGCGTGCCGCCGCGGTGAGGGCGGCGGTCGCCAGGGCGATGAGGATGACATCGGCGACGACCGTCCTCGAGACCGACGCGTAGGGGGAAGCCGGCCGGAGGGCGACCGCCGCGACGAGCGCCAGGGCGGCGCCCGCCAGCGTCATGACCAGGGTGGAGAGTCTCTTCATCGGTCGCTCATCCGGTACTACGGATGACGGCCCTGTTTCGTTTTGGCCCGCTCGTGGGGCCGCGGCGGCGGCTGAAAGCCGAAGTCGGCGATTGGCCACCTGTCACGCTACGCGACGTCGGCCCCGCTACCTTCGTGGCGTCGGTGCCGCTTGCCCGCTCGGCGGAGATTGGGCAAGATCCGTTGACCGTTGGACCGTTTCGCTTCCTGGAAGGTCAGCGACGATTGTCGATGTCGGCAAGGTGAGAAGGTCGTACGAGGATGAGCGGGCTCGAGATTGCCAGCAAGCGCATCTGTCTGGTCCTGCAGAGCGGCATCGGTGATGTCGTTCACGGCCTGCCCCTCGTCAACGCGCTCAAAGGCGACGATCCCGAGCGCCGCATCACCTGGGTAGTCGAGCGGGCGCCGGCGCCGCTGCTCCAGCCGCATCCTGCGGTGGACGAGGTCATCCTGTTCGATCGCAGAGGCGGACTGCGCGGATTGCGGTCGCTGCGGCGTCGGCTGGCGCCGCTCGCCTTCGATCTGGTGATCAACTGCGGCATCTATTTCAAGTCGGCGATCCCGACGCTGATGGCGCGGGCGCCGCACAAGGCGGGCTTCGGCCGGGACCGGGCGAACGATCTCGTCTGGTTGACGGCGAACCTGCGGCTGCCGCGACGCGGCCCCCGACACCGCCAGGACATGTACCTCGAGTTCCTCGAGTTGCTGGGTATCGGCGATCAGGCGCTGGAGTGGCGCATCCAGATAACGGATGAGGAACGGGAGGCGCAGTCGCGGTTCTACGGTGAGCTGAACGTTGAACGCGTCGCCGGTATAGTGCCGACGAGCGCCAAAACCAGCAAGGATTGGGCGGTCGAGCGGTTTGCCGAATTGGCCACGGCGCTAGAGCGCGAGTTCGGATTCACCGTCCTATTGCTGGGCGGACCCGGGAAGCGCGACACTGCGCGGGCGCGCGAGGTGGCCGAGCGGAGTGAGGCGCGTAGCGTGTGGGCGCTGGGCCCGGAGCTGCGGCGACTGGTCTACCTCATCGATGGCTGCGACTTGCTGGTCGCGCCCGACACCGGACCGCTTCACATCGCCCGCGCGCTGGGGACGCCGGTGATCGGGCTGTACGGGCATACCGACCCGAAGCGTGCCGGCCCCTATCGAGCTTACGAAGACCTGACGGTCGACCGCTACAACTACGACGCGCCGGGCCTGCCGTACGACGGCCCGGTCGAGCGTCAGCACCCGGCACGAGCGGGCGACCGCCCCGGCCGCCTGCAGCTGATCGGGGTGGCGGACGCGCTCGAGAAAGTGGAGCTCGCCCTCGAACGCTACGTGGGCCGGGGACCGTCGAGTCCGGCCATGACAGATTGAGCGACGTTGAGCTACTCGGACCCGCGGGAGCCGCACGGCAGAGCGCTGCGCGATTTCGCGAGCGGCGACAGGGACGCGACCATCGTGGTGCACAGCAGCTTCGGCGAGCATGAGGAGCTGCCCGTCGCGGTCTTCTTCCGAGCGCCCGAGGATTTCTTCGCCTTCGAGCGAGCGGCGCTACCGCTGTGTCGCGGGCGGGTCCTGGACGTGGGCGCGGGCACCGGTGTTCACGCGCTCTATCTCCAGGACCGCGGTCTCGATGTCTGCGCGATCGACGTGCTACCGGAGGCGGTGGAGATCATGCAGGCCGCCGGCGTTCGCGACGCACGGCTGGCGGATGTGTGGGAGCTCGAAAGCGAGCCGTTCGACACGATCCTGATGATGATGAACGGGATCGGCATCCTCGGCACGCTGGCGGGGCTCGATCGTTTTCTGCGCGACGTGCCGCGGCTACTCGAAGCGGACGGCCAGATCGTGCTCGACTCGGGGCCGGCGCGGCTCGTGGGCGAGCCGGGAGACGCCGCCGAGGAGGTGGCGCTCGGGTCTGGGGCGACCCACCACGGCGAGGCGTGGATCACGCTAGAGTATAAGGGGCAGCGGGGTCCGCCGTTCCGCGAGCTGTACGCCGATTCGGAAACGCTGACACGACACGCAGCTGCCGCCGGCTTCGCCTGCGAGGTCGTCTTCCGAGACGAATTGGGCGGTTATGTAGCACGGCTCTGGCGCTAGCGATAGCACGTGCCACCGGCGGCGGATTCGGGCGGCGCCGGGTCAGTACTTCAGACCGGCCAGCTGGATGCCCCGCACGAAGTAGCGCTGGGTGAACAGGAAGAGCAGCAGTATGGGGACGACGGCGACGACCGCGGCGGCCATCTGGTAAGGCCAGTTGCTGATGTAGAGTCCGTGGAAGGCGGCAATCCCCACCTCGACCGGCCGCATGGCCATCGAGCGGGTCACGATCAGCGGCCACAGGAAGCTCTTCCAGGTCTCGACGAACGAGAACAACGCGACGGTCGCCAGCGCGGGCTTGGACAGGGGCAGCGCCACCTTCCAGAATACCTGCCACTCACCGGCCCCGTCGATACGGGCGGCGTCCTCCAGCTCGCGCGGGATCGAGAGAAAGTACTGTCGCATCAGGAAGATTCCCCAGACACCCACCAGCTCGGTGATGATCAACCCCATGTAGGTGTCCACCCAGCCGAGCGCGTTTACCAGCAGGAAACGCGGGATGAGGAGCACGATCACCGGCACCATCAGGTTGGCGAGGAAGAGCAGGAAGACCTTGTCGCGACCGGGGAAGCGGAGTCGAGCGAATGCATAGCCGGCCGTGGCGGCGGTGAACAGGTGCCCGCACAGGATGCATAGCGACATGATCGCCGAATTGAGGAAGAAGCGGGCGAACGGTGCGGCGGTGAGTGCGTTCGGGTAGTTGCTCCAGGTCGGGTCGGCGGGCCAGAGGCGCGGTGGGAATTGGAATACCTCGAACTCGTCCATCAGCGAGGTGGAGACCATCCAGATGAATGGGACGAGCATAGTGATGCCGAGTGCGGCGGCCAGGAAGTAGACGAAGGAATTCGCGGCGCGCGTGTTCATCAGTTGGGTGTCATCCTCCGGCCCAGAAACCTGAACTGGATCAGCGTGATCACGAAGATCACGGCGAACAGCACCCAGCTCATCGCCGATGCGTAGCCCATACGCAGGAACTGCCAGGCGTTCTGATAGATGTGGTAGACGATGACATCGGTCGCGTGCAGCGGCCCGCCTTCCGTCATCACGTAGACGAAGGTGAAGACCTGGAACGACCCGATGATCGACGTGACCAGCACGAAAAACGTGGTCGGCTTGAGCATCGGCAGCGTGATGTTCCAGAAGCGGCGCCACGCCCCGGCGCCGTCGATCATCGCGGCCTCGTAGAGCTCGCTGGGTATCGCTTGCAGGCCGGCCAGGAAGATGACCATCTGAAACCCGATGTGGATCCAGACGGCCATGATGATCAGCGCCAGCAGAGCCGTGCTCGGACTGTTCAACCACTGATATGGCCCGAGTCCCACCAGGCCGAGGAACCAGTTGAAGATCCCGAAGTTGGGATCATACATCCACTGCCAGACGATGGAGATCGCGACGAAGCTGGTAATGTAGGGGAGGAAGAAGATCGCCCTCAGCAGCGCCACGCCCCTTATCTTCCGGTTGAGCAGGATCGCAACGCCCAGCGCGCACGCCATGGTCAGCGGCACGTAGAGCGCGTAGACCGCGGTGTTCTTAGCGGCGTTCCAGAAGAGGCCGTCGCCCGCCAGCTCGACGTAGTGTTGCAGTCCCACGAACGGCTTCGCCGGCTCCAGCAAGTTCCAGCCGTGAAAGCTCAGGTAGAACGCGAAGAGCAGCGGCGCCGCAGAGAAGACGAGCAACAGGACGAGCGACGGCGCTATGAAGCTCCAGGCGGTCGTCGTCTCGCGCAGCTCCATCACGCTGCCGGCGGACCGCACGAAGCTGGCATAGATCAATGAGCCGACTGCCAGCAGGCCGTACAGCCCCGCTAGCCAGAAGAGGACCGTCTTCCGCGAGTCCTCCAGCGGGTCGCTCAGCAGGAGCAGATCGTCACCGGCCTCGGAGGTGATGGTCCGGTAGGCGAGCCGGCGTCCGTCGATCTCGACCCGGCCGGATTCGGCGGGCAGCGCGGTCAGCGGCTCGACGGGCGGATCTACTGTGGCGGCGGCAACGGCGTCACCGGTCAGTCGGATCACACGCACCCCCGCCAGCCGGGCGAGCCGATCGGTAGGGATCGCTTCGGCATCGCCGACCTGGGCGACCAGACCGCCGCTCAAGGCGAGCAGCGAGTCGGTCGCCCGGCCCGACACCCGGGCGTCATCGGCGGCGAGCGTGGCGGCGGCGACTGCGGGGAAAAGGAGCGCCAAGGCGAAACCGCGGCGCAGCGCGCCCGGCGCGGCCGGGCCTTCCGGGTTGAGGGTAACCCGAGCGACGAAGAGAAGCGCCAGGCCGGCGGCAGCCGCCAACGCCAGCATGCCGACCAACGGCGGCGACGGCAGCAGGGGGCCGAGGTTCGCGCCGCGGACGACGACCGCGCCGCTGACGTCCCACGCGTCGAAGTCCTTGAACGGCGCCGCCGCTACCCGCTCGCCGTCGAGCTCGATGCTCAGGGCGCGGTCGAAGCCGGCCAGCGAGCCGATCAGAGCGCCCGAGAGCTCGTCGGGCCAGCCCTCTCCCGACGCCAGGACACGCGCCGTATCGAGGTAGAGCGCCATCTCGTAGGGCACCGCCTCTGCGAAAGTCTGCGCCGGTCGCATCTCCGCTCGCAGTAGAGCGACGGTGAGCGATCCGTGCTCCGGCAGGTAGGCGAGCCACGTGGCACGGCCATCGACGAACACGAGATCGGCGACCGCGTTACCTCGGCGTGCCGCGGCCAGCAGCGCCTCGCCGGCTTCGCCCGCCAGCGCGATCGGGGTTGGCGCGGCGTCCGGGAAGGTCAGGACCACCCGGTTTCGCGCGTCATAGACCGTGAAGCGCTCGATGCCGAGCGCAGCGGCCTCTGCGGCGAGTCGCTCGGGCGGCAGGCGCAGCCGATCGACGAGCCCGTCGCGGTACAGGCTCATGTACTCCACCGCGCGGACGGCCGTGTGCCGGTCGAGCTCGGGACGCAACTCCGCCCAGCTACGATAGGCGACGAGTGTGCCGCCGAGTGCGAGGACGACGGCGGTAGCGACGACCAGCAGGCCGAAGGGCAAGCGCAGCCGTTTCATCGTCGGGTCGCCTGTGCCGACGTGGTTGCCAGGATGGCATCTATCCGCTCCGCGATGTCGGTCGTGACCTGGTGGACCGGCTCGCCGTTGAAGATCACGCGATCGAAGATGTCGGGCATCTGGACTTCGACTTGCGCCCACTCTTCGACGGTGGAGCCCCACGACATGCGGCCGTGCCGTGCGGCGAACAGGAAAGCCTCCTCCAGACCGTAGGGATCGCGCGCCGCGAGCTCTTCGTGCACGGCACGAATCGACGGAATCGCTAGGCCGTACTCGGCCCGCATCCGCTGCGCCTCGGTCGACGATAGGTGCGCCGCCAGTTCGACGGCGAGCTTCTTGTGGCGCGTGTTGTGCGGAACGGCCCAGCCGGCGGCGTACAGCACCGTGACCGGCTCGCTATCCTCATCGTAGCGTGGCAGCGGCAGTACGGCGACGCGGACTTTGCCCTCATCGATATAGCGGCGGATGCTGGGCAGCCACCAGTGACCGCTAGTCACCATGCCGATGCGGCCGGTCAAGAAGTAGTTGCGTTCCATACCCGTCGGCTGGCGCTGCACGTCGACCGACGGAACGACCTCGTGTACGGTGACCAGGTCGGTCAAGAAGCGGATCGCGCGCTCCGTCTGCGGACTGTCCAGGTAGCCGCTGGCGCGGCGACCGTCCGGGCTCAGTACGTCGCCGCCCGCCGCCCATACCCACGGCTGCCACAGGTAGAAAACGCGCCGGACCAGAGTACCGTACGTATCGGTACGTCCGTCGCCGTTCACGTCTCGCGTCAGTCGCCGGGCGACGGAAAGGAAGTCCGCCCAGGTCCAGTTCCGCTCGGGCAGCGGTACGGCCGCCGCTTCGAATAGATCGACGTTGCAGTAGACGACGATGGGGTTGAAGTCTTTGGGAAACGCGTAAAGGCCGCCCGGCCGGCGAAAGATCTGCAGGACCTCGGGATAGTAGGCGCTGGTGTCGACACCGATCCGATCGAGGTACGCCGCGACGTTGACCAGCAGGTCGCGAGCGATGAACGGCGCGGCGCCGTAGGAACCGTTGTCGAGCAGCGCGACATCCGGCGGTGAGCCGGCGACGATCGATGTGAGGAGTCGTTCTCGGTAGTTCGATGAGATCGACTCGTACTCGATGCGGACCTCGGGATGACGCGCGTGGAAGCGGTCGAGGATGCGTCCCTCTATGGCGCGCTCCTCGGGGCCCGCCCAGGCCATCACGCGGAGGGTCGTTACATCGCCTGCATCGTGTGAGCAGGCGGAGACGATGGGGATGGCGATGGCGATGGCGATGGCGATGGGGATGGCGATGGCGATGGCGATGGCGAGAGGTGTGGTGAGGGGTGAGCGGCCAATACGGGGTGGGGTCATGGGCCGATCCGCTCGCCGGTGTCGTCGCGGAACAGATGGAGCTTGTCAGACGGGATCGCCACGGCGACGCGCTCGTCCACCGCGACGGCGGTGTCGGCGGCCGCCCGGGCCACGACGCGTGTGCCACTCTCGGTGAGCAGATGGATGTACATCTCGCTGCCCACGGGCTCGACCACACGGACGAGGGCGGTGAAGGTGCCGGAATCGCCGATCCTCAAGTCCTCGGGTCGCGCACCGAGTGTCGTGGGCCCGGCAGGCGGCATGCCGGAGCCTGGTACCGCGAGCTGGAAGTCCTTCCCTCTGAACAGCCAGCCGGGCTCGGAGTGCTCGAGCGTGCCGTCGAAGAAGTTGATGGAGGGCGAGCCGATGAAGCCGGCGACGAACCGGTTAGCCGGGGCACGATAGACCTCGAGCGGCTGGGCGCATTGCTGAAGCCGGCCGTCGTTCATGATGGCGATGCGCTGTCCCATCGTCATCGCCTCGACCTGGTCGTGAGTTACGTAGAGGATGGTAGCGTTGAGTCGCCGATGGAGCTGTGAGAGCTCGGCCCGCATCTCCACCCTGAGACTGGCGTCGAGGTTCGACAGCGGCTCATCGAACAGGAAGGCCTGCGGCTGCCGCACGATGGCGCGGCCCACCGCGGTGCGCTGCCGCTGTCCGCCGGAGAGCTGGCCGGGTCGCCGGTGCAGCAGCCCGCCGATCCCGAGTATGTCCGCCGCGTCGTTGACCCTGCTCTTGATCTCGCCTCTGGCGTGGCCTCGCACCTGCAGGCCGAACGCCATGTTGTCGTACACCGACATGTGTGGATAGAGGGCGTAGTTCTGGAAGACCATGGCGATGTCACGGTCGCGGGGCGGCACGTCGGTGACCTCGCGGTCGCCGATGCATATGGAGCCGCGGGTCGGCTGCTCGAGCCCGGCGACCAGGCGTAGCGCCGTCGTCTTGCCCGAGCCCGAGGGCCCTACCAGCACGACGAACTCGCCGTCGGCCACCTCGAGGTTGAGGTCGGCGACGGCGACGGTGTCGTCGAACTCCTTGGTCAGATCGCGGAGACTGACGTGCGCCATGGCTGAAGAATAATCGTCAGGGCTCGCGCACGCAGCGGTAGCTGTGGCGCGGATTGCCCCACGACTTCGGTTGCGAGCTGAAGGCGCCGTTGTAGCTGACATAATAGGCGAGGCTCTCGTCGTATTCGTCCGCCGCCCAGTAGTAGATCGGTGCGGCGTCGGGCGCCCAGAGCGGTGTCTCCTTGTCAGGCGTGCTGGCGCAGGCGGCGCGCCCCATCATGGCGTCGCCGACCATTCCCGGGTAGACGCAGCCCGCGTTATCGCCGTCGCGCGTGAGCGAGTGCAGGATCTCGAGGACGGTGGGCATGCGCCAGATGTTCTGCGGCTCATCCATCAGCCGCGAGCCCTCCTCGCTCAGGTAGCGGCAGAGGCCTGTGGTCGCCATGTCGTCCAGGCTCGCGTAGCCCTCCTCGTAGCCGGGCTTGTCGCCGAATCCGGCGGGCGGCACGCCCCACAGCGCCAGGCTGTTCCACGACGGGTACCCGCCCCACGGCTGCTTCCAGTTCCAGCCGGGCCCCTCCGGCGCCCAGAGGAGCCTGACCCCGCTGCCCACGATCAGGCGCTCGGTCCGGATGCCGTCGTCCTGGCGCGCCAGCACTATGGGAAGCCAATAGACCGACCAGCCGAGGACGACGATGAGCGGTGCGCCGACGGCGAGCAGGTAACGGATGTTGCGGCGCGGCCAGGACTCGGGAGGCGCCCAGCCGGCCTCGCGCCGCCGTCGGCGATGGCGCGCCTCGAACAGAAAGAGGACGCCGATGATCACCAGGATGGCACTCACCGGGAAGAGGGCGAGCAGCTCGCCGACGTCGATGCCCTCATCGAGTCGCGGGTGCCACCACCAGGCGGTAAAGGCGGCGCCGATCAGGATGATCAGCGAGCCGCCGACCAGCGGCCACGCCAGCGCCAGCAGGGTGAGTAGCAGGCAGACGGTACCGGGGATCAGGTAGGCGAGCTTTACGTACCAGGGGCCCCACCAGCCCTCGTAGTACATCTCGCCGACGCTCCAGAAGGTCCATAGCACCGTCACCAGGATCATCAGCGTGGTGGCGATGTAGCCGGGCAGCGCGCGCTTCAGCCTCGCGCGATCGAGGCGTATGACGGGTAACAGGCCAAGCATGGATCCTCCGGCGCCCGGCGACTTGTGCGAGGCCAACGCGGCGAGGACGGCGGGTGTCGCCGAAGAAGAATACGCCGAGCCGCTCCCATCGGGCAAACGGCAGAACCGGGCGCCTCTTGCGAGAATCTCTTCACGAACGCATATGCAGGCCGTGTCGGCCGATTCGCCAGCCGCGGGACCAGCATCAAACAGGGAGCACCCGAGACGGGCGCCCGGAGTGCGGGAAGGATCATGACGGAGACAGGCATGAGGCATCTAATTGACGCCTACGCGCCGGCAGAGGTCGCGCGCAGGGTGCTCGATGTCGGTGTTGCGAAGGCGCGGCTCGCCGTTCCCGACGCTCTGGCGCTGGCGCTGCTCGCGGGCGCGTTCATCGCCATGGGCGCGGCATTCGCCACCGTGGCGATGACCGAGCCCGGCCTCGGCTTCGGGCCGACCCGGGTCCTCGGGGGTTTGGTGTTCTCGCTCGGTCTCATTCTGGTGGTGGTAGCCGGCGCCGAGCTGTTCACCGGCAACAACCTGGTGGCGATGGCGTGGGCCAGCCGCGCGATCACGACGCGGCAGATGATGCGCAACTGGGCGTTGGTCTACGTGGGGAACTTCGTGGGTGCGGTGGGCACGGTGCTTCTGGTGTTCTGGACGCGAACCTGGACGGCAAGCGCCGGTAGCGTCGGGCTGAACGCCGTCCGGATAGCTGCCGCGAAGTGCGATCTCGGCTTCATCGAAGCGTTCGCGCGAGGCCTTCTATGCAATGCGCTCGTATGCTTGGCAGTATGGCTATGCCAGTCCGGCCGGAGCACCACGGACAAGATCCTCGCGATCGTCTGGCCGATCACTGCCTTCGTGGCGCTGGGATTCGAGCATAGCATCGCCAACATGTACTTCATCCCGTACGGAATCTTGCTGAAGTCACGGCCGGAGATCCTGGCGGCTGCCGCGGACGGCGCCGTCATGACCGACAACCTCACCCTGGCCGGGTTCGCGGCCAACCTCATCCCGGTCACGCTCGGCAACATCGTTGGCGGGACGCTCCTGGTTGCCGGAATCTACTGGTTCGTGTATCTGCGACGGCACGTTGTCACACGGAAGGACGATTGATTCAGCATGGAGATATTCCGAACGCGGCGTCCGTGGAACGCAGAGTCGCCTGACACACTCGTATTGGTGTGCTCGGACGGGCGATTCCAAAAGGAAGTCGATGAGTTCCTTCACTCGCATCTGGCGATCAGCCGCTACGATCGACTCTATGTGCCTGGAGGCGCCGGAGCGCTCGCGAGAGCTGATACCGAGGTCGCCCGCGCCGATCGGTTCCGTGACGAGTGCAAGTTTCTGATCGAGGCGCACGGGATCGAGCGGGTCGTTCTGATGTTCCACGGCCCCGCCGAAGATGGTCCGACCGAGGCGGTGTGCGGCGACTACCGGCGGCGGCTGCCGACGGCGTCACCCGCTGACATCCGTCGTCAACAGGAGCGGGACGCGGCACAGATCCGGCAGGATCGGTCGGGCGATAGGGTTCGCTTGGAGTTCTACAGCTGCGAGGTGACGAGGGACGGGCGCGTGCGCTTCGTTCAAATGCTCGTCTAGCCCGGCCCTGCGTCGCAAAACTGGTCAAGGAGGCTCCGTGCCCGCTACTGACGTCCTGAAGTGCCGCGGACCCGGGCTACTCTTCTTTCTGTCAAGCGTTCTCCTCGTGTTCTGTACCGGCTGCTCTGCCGGCGGTCCAGGTGATACTGCCTCGTTCGCCGCAGAGTTCGATGCGGAGCTCCGGGCGGTCGTCGCGAGCGGCAAGGCGCCGTCGGTTCAGGTAGCCGTCGTTCGCGAGGGTCAGATAGTCTTGTCCCGAGCCTACGGTGAGAGCAGCAGTGTCGATCACGTGTACATGAATGCGTCGGTGCAGAAGTCGTTTACCGCGACCGCGGTTCTGCAGCTAGTCGAAAGGGGTCTCGTTGATCTCGACGCCGACGTCAGCGAGTACTTACCGTTCGCCGTCCGCCGTGCCCGGCCGATCTGCTGGTCATGTCGCACGAGGGGTTCTTGGCCGCGTCGCTGACGCCCGAGGGCCCGAACTACGATCCGCGAGCTTGGCTCCACGAACCCGGCCAAGCGTTCCACTACTCGGTCTCGGCCTATCCGTTGCTGCGTTACCTGGTCGCCCGGGTCTCGGGGCAGAGCTACGCCGAGTACATGCGCCAGAGCATCTTCGCTCCGCTGGAAATGACGAGCTCGGGGTTCAGCGCTGACGAGTTCGCGGGCCGGCACGCCGTTCCCTACACGCGCATCGACGGCAGGAACATCGACCTGCCCAGCAAGGGACATGGTCTTGGCCTGTTCGTCTTCCGCGGCGGCTGGTACGGGAACGGCGGCTCGGCGCCCGGCTTCCAATGTTTGGCGCGCTTTCGTCCATCCAGGCAAGTCGGCTATGTCATTCTCTCCAACGTCAATGCCATCCTGGGCGGTGGTGCCAACTACGAATCCGCGCGCAGCGATGTCTACAGCGTTCAGAATGCGCTCGTTTCGATTTTGGATCCGACGTTTGTGGTCCGTCGTCGAGCCGCCGAGATCCTGATCGTTGGAGGCCTGCTGCTGTACTTGCTCGGGGTCGGACTCTGGACTCGTCGGAGAAGGGCGCGAGCTCGGAGGGCCGAGGCCTCTCGCGTAACCTGACCTGGAATCTCGTTCCCGCTCGGGACAGCTTGCAACTTTCTGTGCCGCCTGGCCGTCATATGGGTTGAGCCCTACATCGAGTCCTCGTGCGGTCGCACGTCGAGACGCCGTGCGACGCCAGCCCCACTTGGCCGAACGACCCCGAGATCGTGAACCGCGGATCGGGGCCAGCTGCCGATGCGTCCTATAGCCGTGTTCCCCAACGAGGAGAAGTACAATGCGACCCTGGAGACTTGGCCTACTGGCACTTCTGTGCCTGGTCATGTGGCCGCCGCCACTCGTAGCACAGACCGGCGTCCCGACCCTCGAGCGGCCCGTCGCGAACCCGGTGGTCGCGTCGCCCGGCTTTCGCCGCGCGGTGGCGCTGGAGACACGTACCACACGGGGAGTGCCCGGGCCCCGCTACTGGCAGCAGTCGGCCCACTACACCATCTCGGCTCGGCTCGACGTCGCCGAGAAGCGGTTGGAGGGCGCCACGAGTATCGTGTACCGCAATGCTTCGCCCGATAGCCTGCAACCCCTCGTCGTTCAGCTGCTCCAGAACTTCCACCGCGACGACGTGCCATGGTTCAGTGCCGCCGAGATCACCGGCGGCTACACGTTGACACGGGTTTCCGCGGGCGGTCAGGACCTCGAGGAGCTCCGGCAGCTGCGTTCCCCTCAGCGTGGCCTGCCGTTCATCGGGCGAGCGAAACCCCATCGGTCACGCTGGAGGGCGGCGTAGAGTATGCGATCTTCGGCGTCTGCGACTAGGAGTGTCTGGATATCGACCTGGAGATCGCGAGCCCGGCGGACTCGGCCCTGGCCCAGGATCGGAACCCTGACGATTACCCGGTGATCCGGTTCTCGGCCCCCGAGACGGGCACGTACGAACTGAGACTCGCCATGTTCACTTGCCGTGTGAGGACTTGCGCCTGGGGTGGTCAGATCTTCCGTCGTTAGCCGAGCTGATCGGAGACGGTACTCCGCCGTCCACCGGGCGATTAGGATGGCATAGCGGCGTCGGGCCCAGTCGCCGCCGTTCTTAGGAGGATGCAGTATGCGTTACGTGGTAATTCTCGCGGCCCTCGTCGCAGCCCTTTCCGACTGCTCCGCGACGTCGGCGGGCGGTGGTGGCGAGCGGCCCGGCAGGGACGTCATCACGGCGGCGGAGATCGCCGAGGCGGGCGCGCTGAACGCCTATGAGGCCGTGGAACGACTCAGGCGACGGTGGCTTACGCCGCACGGCGCTACGTTGCTCGAGGAGCCGACGCAGCAGTTCCCCATGGTTTTCGTCGACCACGTCGAGTTCGGCGAGTTGGACAGCCTGCGTAGCATACGCGTCGCGGAGATTCGGGAGATCCGCTTCATCGACGGCCGGGACGCGGTCAGCCGCTACGGGATGGAGTACGGCGCCGGGATTATCATGGTCATCACCCGATGAGATAGTGGGGCTGGCTGCCGGCCCCGGCTATCATAGCAGTGACCGGCGGCTCGAGTGTTCGGAGCCAAGAGGGTAGTACTCGTGCGAGTCGCCACCACCGGTAGCCCAGCTGAGATCGGGCAACGCAGTTCCGAAGCCGGCCAGCTACCTCACCCCATGAACAAGTTCTTCGTGGCGAAGTCCGGCTCGCTCGTGAGGTTCACGCCGAGCTTCCTGAGCCCGGCCTCATCGCCGGGCGTCGGCATGTGGGTCATGTGAACCTCGCAACCGCGTAGCTCGCTGAGTCGATCTAGGGCGGCCTTGGCGGACGCGTTCGACGCGGTGCTCACGGCTAGGGCGATGAGTGCCTCCTCGGCGTCGAGGCTGACGCGTTTGCCGCTCAACACCTCCGTCTTCAGGTGTCCCAACGATTCGATGACCGACGTAGGCAAAAGGTGCTTGTCGTCGGATATGCCGGCGAGCCGCTTCGCCGCGTTCAAGACGAGGCTCGCAGCCGCGTGCATCAACGGAGAGTTGCAGCCGGTCACCACCGACCCGTCCGGCAGCTCGACGGCTGCGCCGCAGTAGATGCCGTCGTTGCCCTTGCCTGTGTGCTTGGCGCGCTGCGCTGCATCGCGAGCCGGTCCCACGACCTCACGGCTCTCGGGCCTTATTTCGAGATCGTTCATGAGTAGCTCGACCCGCTGCACCGAGTCGCGATCGGCGAGCCCCATGGCGTGTTCGCACGCGTACCGGAAGTACCGCCGCACTACTTCCCGCTTGGCCGCTTCCTGCACGGCGACATCATCCACGATCCCAGAGCTCGCCCGGTTCACGCCCATGTCGGTGGGTGAACGGTAGAACGAATCTCCGCCGGTGATCCGCTCGAGAATTCGTCTGAGCAGCGGGAATGCATCGATGTCACGGTTGTAGTTCACCGCCCGCTCGTCGTGCGCCTCGAGGTGAAAATGGTCGAGCCGGTTCACGTCCCCAAGGTCGGCGGTCGCCGCCTCGTAGGCCACGTTCACCGGGTGCTTGAGCGGCAGATTCCAGATGGGGAACGTCTCGAACTTGGCGTAGCCCGAGGTCAACCCGCGGTGGTGATCGTGGTACAGCTGGGATAGGCACGTGGCGAGTTTCCCGCTACCGGGCCCGGGGCCGGTCACCACGACGATCGGCTTGTTCGTCTCGATGTACGAGTTCGCGCCGTAGCCCCTGTCGCTCACGATGACGTCCACGTCGGTGGGATACCCGCGCGTGGACCGGTGCGTGTAGACACGGATACCGCGGTTCTCGAGCCGGTGCTTGAACGCGGTGGCCGCAGGCTGCTCCTCGTACCGGGTAATCACCACGGCACGCACGTAGACACCCCATTCCCCGAGGTCATCAATCAACTTGAGCGCGTCCGCGTCGTACGTTATGCCGAAGTCGGCCCGCATCTTCTTCTTCTCGATATCACCGGCATAGATGCAGAGGATCACCTCGGCGCGGTCGTTGAGCCCTTGGAGCAACTGAATTTTTACGTTTGGGTCGAACCCCGGGAGCACCCGGGCGGCGTGGTAGTCGAACAGCAGCTTGCCGCCGAACTCCAGGTAGAGCTTGTCGCCGAACCGGGCCACGCGCTCGTTGATCGCGGCTCTCTGTTGCTCGAGGTACTTCTGGTTGTCGAACCCGACCCGCAGCGGCATCTTGGCTCCTCCCGGCAGTGATCTGACCTAAGCGTCCCCACACGGTACTCGGGAGCGCGCCCTGCGGCAACGTGTCCGGATCCTCACTGCGCGCTGGCGAAGCGGTGCCACAGGAAGCTCTTGGTCTACTTTAGAGGACTACGTGCTGTGGACGAGCGAGAAGCACACGCTCGAGCAGTTCGAAGAAGCGCATTAACACTGAACTCCGCGCGTCATGCGCGCGGTGTGAAGAACCTCCGACCTCACGCTTATCAGGCGTGCGCCCCTCCGCGGAACGGGCAGGCAGTCGGTCTGAACGTTACACGAAGATTACAGCCAGAAGCGTGTAGAGCACCGCGCCCAGCCCCGCGGCGGTGAGCGCCAGCGGGATCTGGGTATAGACGTGGTCCATCAGGTCGGCGCCGGTCGCCAGCGATGAGAGGATCGTCGTGTCGGAGATCGGCGAGCACTGGTCGCCGAAGACGCTGCCGCCGACGACGGCGCCGAAGCAGAGCGTCATGAAGAAGGGGTCCTGACTGACCGAGTAAGCCAGGGGCAGAGCGACGGGGAAGACGACGGCATAGGTGCCCCAGGATGTACCGGTGGAGAAGGCGATGACCATGCAGAGCAGGAGGAACAGCGCCGGCACGATAGCCGGTGTCAGGAACGCCGAGGTCACCTCGATGATGTAGGCGGCGGTGCCCACCGATTCGGCGACGCTCTTCAGGGTCACGGCGAGCGCCAGGATGATCGCGCCGATGGTGACGCCCTTACAGCCGTCGATGATCGCCCCGATCACCGCCTTCAGCCTCATACCTTTGATCAGCGAGATGGCGGCGCCGGCCAGGACGGCGAGCAGGAACGCCTCACCGATCAGCAAAGTCGGGTCATCGGACCCGAGGATGAAGAACGTGTAGATGTACGGGATGATCGCTACGCCCAGCAGCGTGCCCATCGGGCCGAAGAAGTCGATCAATCCGCTCTTATAGCCCTGCTCCACCTTCAGGACGGTCAGCTCCTCCGAGGTAAGCGGGTCGGCTCCCGGCCGATTTAGTTGTCCTGTCTCGCGGGCGCGCCGGATCGCTCTTGTCATCTTGCGGCCGACGACGAGCGGCACGTTCCCCCAGAGGCGGCCGGGCATGAAGGGCATGACCTCGATGGAGAAGGTCAGGGTAAAGATGATCGCGAACCAGGCGTAGAAGTTGAAGGGTAGTGCCTTGAAGAAGAACGCGATGCCCTGGGACGTGGTCGCGATGAACGGGACCGTTCCGACCACGAGCCCGGCGACGTAGATCGGCCAGACGTTGAACGGGATGAGCGTGGCGGCGGGCGAGGCCGTCGAATCTACTATATATGAGGTTTCCTCGTGCGACACGCGGTACTTGTCTGTCACCGGGCGCACCGTCGTACCGGTGAGCACGGTGCTGATCGTGCCGCCCTGGTGGAAGATGATGCCCATCATCCAGGCGAAGAATTTCGCGGAGCGTGGTCCGACGACGATGAGGCGGCCGGCCCACTCGGCGAACGTCTTCGCGCCGCCGGTCCGCGTCCACAGGCCGATCAGGCCGCCCAACGCCCAGAGGTAGACGAGCAGGATGAGCGCGTAGCTCTCACTACCGATCGAGGGGATGAGATAGTGTTGGACGATGTTGATCTTGCCGCTGATAACGCCGCCGAGCGCGATACCGATGAAGAGGGAGCTGACGACTTCGCGGGTCGCGAAGGCGAGGATGATGGCGACGGCCGGGGGCAGGATCGACCAGAACCCGAAGTGCTCGCCGTATTGCGGGAATCTCCCGGTGAGGGAGAGCGCCCCGATGATTAATAGCCCGATGATCAGTACCGCGATTTGGCGTCGGTTCATGCTTGCTCTCTTCTCATCTTTAGTTGGCTGCCGGCACCCAGATGCGAACGGGTACGAAACCCTCTACCAGCAGCCGGTACTCGCCGGCGCCGTCGGGGATCTCGAACGCCAGCTTGTAGGCTAGGGAAGTCGCCCCGTTCACCTGTGAGGTCGGGACGCTGAAAGGCGCGGGCATCCCCAGGATCAGCGTCTCCCTGCCGAACACTTCGGTAACGGTGCCCGTGAGTTGCCGCAACGTACCGTCGGGCAGCAGCAGGCTCAAGCCCGTCGCCGGGTCGAGTGAGAGGCCGCGCGCCGTGCGGTTCCTCACGGCTGAGTCGGCGGGCCGCAGTGTGAGGGTCAGCTCGAGGTAGCGGCCGCTCTCGGGCCTCAGGCCGGTATAATCGGTGCGGGGCGCGGCGCTCTCGACCCACAGCTCCCAGCCGTTGGGTCCGGGCGCCCACTCGCCGACCAGATAGAACTCGAAGAGGTCGACGCCGCCGAGCTTAAGGTAGCGGTCGAACCAGCGCAGCTGACGGAAGAAGAGGTCACGCTGTTGGCGGGGTGCGCGCAAGTGCTGATCGGCGCCAGAGAGCTCGACGTACTCGACCTGTCGCTCGATATCGCTGAGTGCTCGGTACAGCTCTCGTGGTTGGGTGCGTGGGACGAGCGATTGGGAGTCGTCGGCGCTCTGGATGATGAGAAGCGGCGTGTGGATGTTGGCGGCGTTGGTCGTGGCCGAGCGGTCCGGGGTCGGCCTGGCGTCGGCGACGGCTCGAGCGGGCGACTGGAAGGTGTCGAAGACTGCGACGGCGGCGCCGAACCGGTCTGTCTGGGTGAGCGTCCAGGTCGCCAACTCGGCGCCGTAGCCGCTGCCGTAGATGGCGAGTCGCCGGGCGTCGGCGATGCCCATCGCGATGACCGCGTCGACACCGGCGATGAGATCGACGACATCGCCGCCGGCAAGATCGATTCGGCTGGCCGTGGCGAAGTCTTCGCTATAGCCGGTACTGCCGCGTGGGTTGGGCAGAAGCACGGCGTATCCCTGTGCGGCGAAGAGCTGCTGGCGGCCGCGACCGTCGAGTACGTCCCGGGCCCGGGTATGCGGGCCGCCGTCCACGTTCACCAGCAGCGGGTAACGTCGGCCTTCCTCGAATTCGACGGGATAGACGAGCAGCCCCTCGATGTTCAACCCATCGGGCGCCTGCCAATGGATGACCTGCTGGCGGCCGAGCGGCCAGTCGCGCGTGTTGGCGTTCAGGTCGGTGAGCCGCTCGAAGCCGCCATCGACGACGCGCCACAGCTCAGCCGCCTCGGTGGCCGACTCGCGGACGGTGTAGATCGTTTCGCCGGCGATCGTGGCATCCAGGGCGCCGAGGTTGAAATCGCCACGCGAGATGGCCTCGACGGCGCCGTTCTCGCGTATGGCGAACAGATGAGTATTCGTACCCAGCGCGGCGGTGAAGAGTAGCTCGCCGTCGCGTGGCCAGCAGTGCTCGACGACCGAGCGATCGAAGGAGTCGGTGAGGACCCGAGGTGCTCCACCTGCTGCAGGCACGCTGAGGAGCTCGGTCTGCGAATGGACGAACCGGGGATTCTGCAACGCCTGGAATATGATAGTAGCGCCATCGGGCGACCAGAGGGGCGCGACTTCCGGGCCGGGGCGAGTGGTGAGTCGGCGCGTGTCTCGCGCTTCGATCTCGAGGATGCGGAGATCGTAGTCCAGATAGTCCTCGGCGCTGCCGCTGCCGTTGGTGCTGTAGACGATCGCCCGACCGTCAGGGCTCACGGCGAGCTCCCGGATGCCCGGGTCGCCGCCCCAGATCAGCTCGGCCGTGCCGCCGGGCACCAGGACCGTCCAGATCTCACGGGCGCCGGTCTCGGTACTGGCGGTGAGGGCGTAGATCGAGCCGTCCGGCGCCCAGCCGTAGTCGAGCACGCCTCCCGGGAGACTGCTCAATTGCAGGGCCGGCTCGCTGGTGAAGTACGGCAGCAGCCAGATCTGCGGTGCCCCCTCCGCCGTGGGCCCGCGGCTGACGAAGGCGAGCCAGTGGCCGTCGTGGGACCAGCGCGGTGACTCGACGTCGCTGAAGCCGGGGGCCGCCGGGCGGGCCCCGGTGGCGGGTCGCCAGACGTAGAGCGCGGTCCGGTACTGGCTCTCGTTCGGGTCGGCACCGGCCACGGTGAAAGCCACCGACCCGCCCTGCGGCGAAACCTGCACGGCGCTCAACCGCCTCAGCCCCAGGTACTCCTCGATGGTAAGAGGAGTCTGGGGCGTTTGAGTGGCTAGGGTAGAGATCAGAAAGAGAAGCAAGGAGAGAAGCATCGTCCGTTCGTGTCACCTCTCGGGTCGAGATAATGCGGTGGGGACGGCCCTGACCGTCTCTTCCTGCCGGCGTTCGGTCGATTTGTCCAGGAGGTTGCCGGCCAAGGCCAACCAGGCCGCAGCGACCAGGGCCCAGAGCGTGAACGCCGCCACCCCAATGAGTATCGCGTTCCGCCAGGTGAAGAAGCCGCCCAGCTTCCGGACCCTGCGGTCGGCCTCCGCGCCGTGACCCGCGCCCTCCGACTCGACCTGCAGAGTGGAATCGGAACGGCCCACGCTGGGGATCCCCCGCTGTACGTACGCCGTGATCACCACGATGGGGAGACCGGCGAACAACAGCACTATGGCGGCCACGGTGAACCAATGGGGGAGCTGAGACCTACGCTCGACCAGGGCGAGGACAACCTCGTAGGCGATGCGGGCGAACACCAGATAGGCGAGCAGAGCCTGCCAGACAAACCGCCGGTGTACTTGGCGGAGCAGCTGTTCAAGACCTTCCAGGAGCGGCCTCCGGGGTGCCTGTACGTTCACTGTGCCCGCGGCCCGACGGCGGCCGCGAATGCAGACAAGATGCGACGGCGCGGCCGCGGGATCAACGCGCCCGAGCCTGCGTCACGGTGCCAGCGATGCGTCATAGCTCAACAGGAACTCGAAGAATCTGGATACGTCGATCATGTCCCTGCCGACGAAGCGGATGCTGTGGGAGTCGGTGCGCTCGACTATGGGCAAGAAGGCAAGGACTTCCGACGGCCTGTAGTTCTTGAACGTGACGTCGAACGTGATGGGTCGCTCGATGATGTAGGGCTGGAAGTCGTCGATGCGCTCGACCGCCGTGCGGGCTTTCTCGCGGATGAGCTCGTAAGCGGCCGCGGGTGTCAGAGTCCTGGCTGAATGGTAGCTGATCGCCCACTTGACCACGGCGGTCTCAATGTCGCCGAGCAGCGTGCGGGCCTCTTCTGCGATGGCGTCGTCGCCCGAGATCATGATTACCGGGACGCCGAAGTGGCCGGCGATGGCGGCGTTGATCGCCGCCTCGGGTACGGCGACGCCATTCAGGTATACGCCGGCCAGCTGCCCGCTCGACATCGTGTGGGCGCGGACGCCCCTCGGGTTGTTCGTACCCGAGTGGTAGCCGATGAAGACAACCGCGTCGAACGTCTCGTCGATCCCCTCCATCATCATGAGCGGTCGGGGCCAGGCTCTTATGAGTGTGACGTCGTCCGGCAACCTGTCGAGCAGGAGGTTCTCGCCGTTGCCGTGGGAGTCGCTGATCACGAACTCGGTCGCGCCCGCGGCGCGGGCGCCCTCGATGGCGGCGAGCACCTCGTTGGTTACCCACTCCCGGGCCCGCTCATACTCGAATCCCGCAGGGCCGAGGTGGTCGCCCGTTACCACGCCGACGACGCCCTCCAGATCGACGGAGATGTACACCTTGTAACCAGACTGGGCGCCGAGCGGGCTGCTCGAGAGCGCCAACGACAAGACAGCGAGTAGTGGGACTATGGCTCTCATCGTCTCCCTCAACCGGTTGATGTAGCCGAGCGCAGGCCGTCCGAGCGCCAGGGGAATGGTAGCGCGGGCGAGGCGCGGCTGCCAGCTTGCTGTGGGCGCTGTGCCGGCCGGCCCCGGTACCACGGTCCACGAGCGATCGCTGATACCGGATTGTTACAAATCGGTTACACGCCCTTGCGCTAAAGGCGCTAGCTTGTACCGGCTACAGGGCAACCATCGGCAGGGGCAGGCACGATGACGAGGCATTGCGTGATGGCGCCATCGATCCGGCTCCCAGTGGTCTTCCCGCTTCTGGCCTGGCTGGCCGGTTGCGGGGGCGGGGGCTCGGAGGCCGAGGTCGCGGGTCGAGTGCACATAGACGGCTCCAGCACGGTCTATCCGATCACCGAGGCTATCGTGGAGGAGTTCCAGGCCGCACACGCGAGCATTCGGGTCGCAGTGGGCGTGTCGGGCACGGGCGGTGGCTTCAAGAAATTCTGCATCGGCGAGGCGGAGGTAGCCGATGCCTCGCGAGGGATCAAGGCTAGTGAATTGGAGCGCTGCCGTGCGAACGGTGTCGATCCGCTCGAGTTTCCCATCGCGCTGGACGGTCTCTCGGTGATGGTGAATCCGGCGAACGACTGGGCCGACTGCCTGACGGTGGAGGAGCTTCGGCGGATCTGGGAGCCTGGAAGCGCGATCACGTCGTGGAGCCAGGTGCGTGACGGCTGGCCGGATGAGGAGCTGGTGCTGTACGGGCCGGGGATCGACTCGGGTTCGTTCGACTACTTCACGGAGACGGTCGTCGGCCAGGAGGACGCGAGCCGCGCCGACTACATGGCGAGCGAGGACGACAACGTCCTGGTGCACGGAGTATCGGGCGACCGCGGTTCGCTGGGCTACTTCGGTCATGCGTACTACGTGGAGCACAAGGACGTGCTCAAGCTGCTGGCGATCGACGACGGCGCTGGCTGCGTGCTCCCCGATTCGCAGTCTGTTCGCACCGGCGCTTATAGACCACTGACGCGACCGCTCTTCGTGTATGTGGATCGGCTGGCGCTCGAGCGTGCGGAAGTCGTCAGGTTCATGCGTTACTACTTCACCAACGTCTGCCGACTGGCCTCCGAGGTCGGCTATGTGCCGCTACCTGCAGGGCAATACGAGGCGGCGCTGAACGCGATTGAATGAGGCGCACGTGTCAGACGGATTGACGGCGACGGCCGCAGCGAGCCGCGGTGGTCCCGGCGACCGACGCCGGCTCGCCATGTCGCGGGCCCGCGCCTGGCGCGAGCGTGGTATCCGCGGCGTATTGTTCGCCTGTGGTGCCGTCTCGATCCTGACCACGGTTGGGATCGTGACGGTCCTGATCTGGGAGTCGATCGGGTTCTTCGCCGAGGTCTCGCCGTGGGAGTTCCTCACCGGGACGACCTGGACGCCGCAGTTCATTCCCCGTCACTTCGGTGTCCTGCCGCTGGTCGCCGGCTCGGCGCTGGTGGCGGTGGGCGCCTCGTTGGTGGCGCTGCCCGTCGGGTTGGCGAGCGCGATCTACCTGGCAGAGTACGCGCCGGATCGGGCACGCAAGATCTTGAAGCCGGTGCTCGAGGTTCTGGCGGGTATCCCGACCGTGGTCTACGGGTACTTCGCTCTGACATTCATCACGCCGATCATCCGTGAGATCGTCCCGCGGACCGGTGTATTCAACGCGGCGAGCGCGTCGATCGTCGTAGGGATCATGATCATCCCGATGGTAGCGTCGCTGTCCGAGGATGCGCTGTATGCGGTGCCCCGACATCTGCGCGAGGCGTCGTACGGTCTCGGGGCGACGAAATTCGAGACGGTGACGCGGGTGGTGGTGCCGGCGGCGCTGTCCGGTATCGTGGCATCGTTCATCCTGGCGATCTCCAGGGCGATCGGTGAGACGATGGCGGTGACGCTGGCGGCGGGCGCGACGCCCAAGATGACGCTCAACCCGTTCGAGAGCATCCAAACGATGACGGCCTACATCGTACAGGTCAGCCTGGGCGATACACCGTTCGGGACGATCGAGTACCGGACGATCTTTGCCGTGGGTCTTCTGCTGTTCAGCATCACGCTGGCGATGAACATCCTGAGCCGGGTCGTATTGCGTCGCTATCGCGAGGTGTACGAATGAGCGGGGCGGTCGACCTGAGGTCGGGCGCTGTGGAATTCGACGTCCGGTTGGGCCGCAGGAAGCTCAAAGGCGAGATCTTCCTTTGGGTCTGTTTCGCGGCGACGGCGGTGGCGGTGGTCCTGCTGGCGATTCTGCTCGTCGATATCATGCGCCAGGGGCTGGGGCGCCTCTCGGTAGACTTCCTGTCCAACTTCCCGTCCCGTTTTCCGGAGCGGGCCGGCATCAAGTCGGCGCTGTTCGGCACGATCTGGGTCGTCGCCTTTACCGGCCTGTTCTCGTTCCCGCTCGGTGTGGGCACGGCGATCTACCTCGAGGAATACGCGCCGAAGAACTGGCTGACGAACGTAATCCAGACGAACATCGCCAACCTGGCGGGCGTGCCGTCGATCGTCTACGGGGTCTTGGGGCTGGCGGTATTCGTCCGCGCGATGTCGCTGGGTCGCAGTGTGGTGGCGGGAGCGGCGACGCTGGCGCTGCTGATCCTGCCGATCGTGATCATCTCGTCGCAGGAAGCGATCAAGGCTGTGCCGCCGTCGATCCGCGAGGCGGGCCTCGGAGTAGGGGCGACCAAATGGCAGACGCTGCAGGGGCTCGTGCTCCCGATCGCGTTCCCAGGCATCCTCACCGGAATGATCTTGGCGTTATCACGTGCCATCGGTGAGACGGCGCCGCTGATCATGATCGGGGCGCTGACGTTCATCGCCTTCACTCCGAATACGCCGCTCGACGAATTCACCGTGCTGCCGATTCAGATATTCAACTGGGCGGCGCGGCCGCAGGCGGGATTCCACGAGCTGGCCGCCGCCGGCATCATCGTCTTGTTGGTCGCACTCCTCTCGATGAACGCTCTGGCGATCATCTTGAGGAACCGAATGCGCAAGCAGGTGTGAGCAGGAAAGAGTTACAGAGGTAGCGATGTCCAATCCCGATGGCGTTGAAGTGCAGAAGGGTCTGGCCCTGAGAGTCGAGAGCCGCGGCTCGGGTTCGGCGCTCATGTCCGAGCATGCCGACTACGGGCCGGGGGGTGATCCTCGCAACATCATGACGCATGAGGGCCCCGTGCTGGAGACGCGCGACCTGAGCATCTACTACGGTTCGGCCAAGACGATCCACAACATCTCGATGACCATCCCGCGCGAGCGCATCACGGCGCTGATCGGGCCGTCGGGCAGCGGCAAGAGCACGTTGATACGGGCGTTCAACCGGATGAACGACGTCATCCCGATCGCCTGGTGCGAAGGTAGCGTGCTGTTCAACGGCGAGGATGTGTACGCGCCCGTGGTGGATGCGGTGGAAGTGCGCCGCCGGATCGGTATGGTGTTTCAGAAGCCCAACCCGTTCCCGAAGTCGATATTCGACAACGTGGCGTTCGGATTACGCATCAACCGTTATACGGGCGATCTCGCCGGCCGCGTGGAGCAGGCTTTGCGCGTAGCCGCTTTGTGGGATGAGGTGAAGGACCGGCTGAAGGACAACGCCTTCGGCTTGTCGGGTGGCCAGCAGCAGCGACTCTGTATCGCGCGTGCGCTGGCGGTGGAGCCTGATGTCATTTTGATGGATGAGCCGGCCAGCGCTCTGGACCCGATAGCGACGGGCCGGATCGAGGAGTTGATGCAGGAGCTGAAAAGGCACTACACGATAGTGATCGTGACCCACAACATGCAGCAGGCCGCTCGTGTGGCGGACTTCACGGCGTTCATGAATCTCGGTAGACTGATCGAGTACGCCGACACACAGAAGATATTCACGGGCCCTGACGACGAACGTACCGAGGCGTACATAACGGGCCGGTTCGGCTAGTGCCGTTCCGGCGGAACCCGGGGCGCGCGGGGCGCGATTCGAGGATATGAGGTGAGAGACGCCCGAACGGTACCAGCAGGTAGGGGATAATGCCGCGCACACACTTTGAGCAGCAGCTTGACAAACTGACCGGGCGCCTCGTGGCGATGTCGCGCTTGATCGAAAGGATGATCGAGAGCGCGATGGCCGCCGTACGCGAGCGCGATGCCGCCAAGGCCGAGGCCATTGTCCTGGGTGATCGAGAGATCGACGCCGTCGAGGTCGAGATCGAGGAAGCGTGCATCGAGCTGATGGCTTTGCAGCAACCGATGGCAGGCGATCTGCGGCGTCTCGTGGCGATCCTCAAGATCAACAACGACCTGGAACGGATCGGCGATCACGCGGTGAACATCGCCGAGGCCGCTCAACGGCTGATCGGGCGGAACGGCGATTGGTCGTTGCCGATCGAGCTGTCGGAGGCGGGCTCTATCGCGGAAGAGATGCTGCGCGACGTGCTGGACGCGTTCGTACAACATGACCCCGACAAGGCTCGCAGCGTACTGCAGCGCGACGATCGTGTGGACCAGCTTCGCGAGTCGCACTTGAGGTCGATGATCACCATGATGATGGAGTCGCCGCAGCGGATTGGTGTGGCGTTGTCGTTGATCTTCATCGGTGCTAACATCGAGCGAGTTGCCGATCTGGCCACCAACATCGGCGAGGACGTTGTATACCTGGTGGAGGGTAAGACGATCCGCCACGGAGGTGAGCCCGAGTAGTAGAATCGGGATGGCGGTAGCGGTTTTGTCACAGCCGGCGGCGCTCATGTGGCGGCCGGCTGTTCGCTGTGGAGGTTAGAGCGATGGAGCTGACCTGGAGTGAAATTCGAACGGTGGTGGTCCCGGCGGCGATCGCGCTGCTGGGACTCGTGGCGGGTCTCATCGTACGCAAGGCGGTGATCGGCCGGCTGGGCAAGATGGCCGAGGAAACGCGGTCGGTGGTCGATGATATCGTGATCTCGGCCGTGCGCGGGCCGGTGGTCCTATGGTTCTTGATCGGTGGCCTTTACGCGGCGATTCAGATCACGACGCTGCCGCAGCGAGTCACGGTGCTCATCCAGCAGCTACTGTTGATATTGGTGATTTTCTCGATCAGCTGGGCGGCTGCGCGTGTGGTAGCGGCGCTGGTCGAGAATGGCGCGAGGCGCGCTCCCGAGACGCTGCCGGGCGCGACACTGGTCACCAACCTGGCCCGTATTACCGTGCTGGCCATCGGTATCCTGGTCATCCTGCAAACGCTGGGGATCTCCATCGCGCCGATCATCACCGCCCTCGGTATCGGGGGTCTGGCGGTGGCGCTGGCGCTTCAGGATACGCTGGCGAACCTGTTTGCCGGAGTACACATATTGGCGTCCCGGCAGTTGCGACCTGGCGACTACGTGAAGTTGGATTCGGGCGAGGAAGGATACGTGGTCGATGTGACCTGGAGGCAGACGACGATTCGACAGCTACCCAACAACATAATCATCGTGCCGAACAAGCAGATCGCCAGTACGATCACGACGAACTACCACCTGCCCGACAAGCAGCTCTCCGTCCTGGTGCCGGTCGGAGTGCACTACGACAGCGATTTGGAGCACGTGGAGCGAGTGACGATCGAGGTTGCCAAGGAAACGCAGCAGACCGTGGAGGGCGCCGTCCCGGACTGGGAGCCCTTCATTCGATACTCGGAGTTCGCCGACTCGAGCATAGACTTCAACGTGATTCTCAGGGGACAGGAATACGTGAGCCAGTATCTGTTGCGGCACTCGTTCATCAAGCGGTTGCACAAACGCTTCGATCAAGAAGGTATCGTCATCCCGTTCCCGATCAGGACGGTCGTGTTGGAGGGCGAGGATGTGAAGGTGTAGGCATGGGTGTAGTTGTGAGTTATCAGTAGTCAGTAATCAGTAATCAGTAATCAGTAATCAGTGATTGGCCGTCCGTGATTTCCTCTGACTGGTGTCTACTGATAACTGATAACTGATCACTGATCACTGATCACTGATCACCGATCACCGATCACTGATCACCGATCACTGATCACCGATCACTGATCACTGATCACCGATCACCGATCACTAATCACTAGAAGGTCAGCCCCGTCCCTGTGACCTCGGTCGCCAGCTGTTCCATCATTTCCACGCCGTAGCCCGTCCCCAAATCGATCGACCGCGGTGCGTGCCATTCGATAGGGTTGCCGGCGGTCTCGATGTTGAGGGTACCGAGGCCGAGCCGGCGCTGGAACGGTGTCTGTCTGAGCTGGAGCGCCTGGATCTTTCTTATCGGCACGATATAGGTACGGCGGTTCCAGAGCCCTTCGCGCACGAGCACGTAGGAGCCGGCGCGTGCGTGGCCGAGGTGCCGGTAGTGCGCGTGTGCCAGGAACCAGGCGGGCACGAGGGCGATGGGCAAGATGTAGGCGTCCGGTGTCGTCAGAACGGCCAGAACTGCAGTCGCTGCGATGACGATGAAGGCGCGGCGAATGAAGAGGCGTCGCCGCGCGCGCGGGTGTGAGGGGCGCCAGTCGACGCTGTTCCACTCGAATTCCGGGTATACGGCGTGCAAGTAGTCGTTCAATTCGCCGGCGCGGATGATCGGCGATAACGTTTCCATCCGCTCATCCGCCTTGAGGCCCGGGCCGTAGCCGGCGGTCTGCACGCGCAGCGAGGCGAGCTTCAACCAGCGACGCAGGATCGGCTCCTCGATCTGGACGTTCTGGATGCGGCTGCGGCGGAAGCCCTTTTCGCGCCTGGTGAAGAGACCGTAGCCGACCTGTAGCTCGTTGCCGTGCTGTCTGAGGGTGAAATCGAAGTAGCGCACGACGCTGGCCAGGATCGAGACCGCCCAACCGGCGACGCCGAAGATGATGCCGAGGACGAAGAGGCCGGTCAGGAACGCCTGCATGTCGCTTTGCGCGGTCTGGACGAGGCCCTCGACCGCCTGGCCGGACTCCAGGTACTGTGGCGGGATGAAGCGGGCGAGAATGCGGTCGGTGGGCATGAAGTCGAACAGATAGTCGCCGCCGAACAGGAGGCCGACCAGGAAGCCGGCGCGGTTGGACGTCGCGCCGGCGATCACCAGTTGGAGCGGCGACACATGATGGACGGTGGACCCGGCGGCCGGGGTGGCGCGGCCCGGCTCCGCAAGAGCTGCGTGAGCGTCGCCGAGCAAGGCGGCCGCGGCGGTCGGCCGCGGAGTGTCGTGCGCGAGGCCGACCAGCCGGGCCCGCAGTCGCACTCCTTCGTCGCGGCTAACGACATGCAGCGTCGCCTCGGTCGCCTGGCCGCCCGCGGTCTCGATCCTGGCGGTGGTGACCTTGAAGAGCTGCTGTACCAGTCCTGCCCGCAGGTCGACGTTCTGGATCCGGGATCGAGGTATGACGCGCCTGCGGCGGAAGAGAACGCCGTGTTTGATAATCAGGCTGTCGTCGGTGATCCGGTACCGGAAGCGCAAGTAGGCGACGGTGATCCAGGCGGCGATGGCAACGGTGAAGATGAAGATCACGATGACTGTCGCGCCCACGCCGGATTGCGAGGCGATCACGCCGGCGATGATCGCGTAAAGCAGTTGGACGGCGCGGAGCAGTGGAGTCAGCGGGTGAAGCCGCTGCCAGCCGTCTCCGCTCTCAGGCGCGGTCATCGGTCTCCTCGAGTCGGGCGAGCTCCTCGCGCAGGCGTTCGGCGTCATCGGCGGCGAGTCCTGGGATCTCGACATCGGCGCCGCGAGTGCCTGCCGTATAGATGACCAGCGAGGCGAGTCTGAGCGATCGTTGCAGGGGTGAGGTGCGGGTATCAACGTGCTGGATTCGCACCCGCGGTATCAGCGAGCGCGAGCGCCAGAGGACGCCCTTTTCGATCAAGACGCGATCGTCCTCGACCCCCCATCGCCAGAAGCGGTAGCGGAGCCCGGGCCACAGTATTGCGAAGCCCAGGGTGCAGAGCGCGACGAGGCCGGCGATGACGCCCGGGGCGAAGAGCCGGATGCCCTCGGGAGCGAGGACCACCGCTTCGACGAGTCCAGCTATCGCGGTCGCCGGCAACGCCAGGATCAAGCCGCTGAGCCGCCAGACGATCGTCACGCGCGGATCGAGTGGATTCAATCGTTCCTCCGGGTCACTGCCGGCCTCATAGCCTGGTCGACCTACAAAGATGCGTCGATCGGCGCCGCGCCGCGATGGCTGCCCGGGCTGTGGCCGGTCGGTACCTGGGGCGGGTCACCCTGGCACGCGGAGGTCGGCCCTGGTAACGTGCTCGGCGAGTTGCGCGCCGGGGACGACATCGTTTGTCGCGTGTAGAGCGGATGGCTGGACCGCTTATGAGACAGTGGAGGATGAGATGGATGCCGACGTGATCGTCATCGGAAGCGGCCAGGCGGGTGTTCCACTCGCCGCACGGCTGGCGGAGTCCGGTAAGGAGGTGATCATCGTAGAGGCCGGCCCGCTGGGCGGCACGTGTGTGAATGTCGGTTGCACGCCGACGAAGACGATGGTTGCCAGTGCGCGGGCCGCGCATGTGGCGCGCGGTGCAGCGCGGCTCGGCGTGAAGGTAGGCGCGGTGAAAGTCGATCTGGGTGCGATCGTCGATCGCAAGGACGAGATCGTGCGGCGCTGGCGCGAAGGTGTGGGCAGTCGACTGGAAGGTGCCGGCGAGCGACTGAAGCTGATCGAGGGCCGGGCGCGGTTCAGCGGTGCGCGAGAGATAGAGGTAAACGGCGAGCGGTACAGGGCTGATACGGTGATCGTGAATGTGGGTGCCCGGGCCCGCGTGCCGGTGGTCAGAGGTCTGGACAGGGTAGATTGGCTGGATAGCTCGGGTGTCATGGAACTGCGGGAGGCGCCGGACCATCTGGTCATCGTGGGCGGCGGCTACGTCGCCTGCGAGTTCGGGCAGATGTTCCGGCGCTTCGGCTCGGAAGTGACGATCATGGAGCGTGCCGGCCACCTACTGTCCCGCGAGGACCCCGAGGTCTCTGATGCCATAGAGCAGGTCTTCCGAGCTGAGGGCATCGAGGTGGTTACGGGGGCCGAGGTAGTAGAGGTTATCGAGGGCGAGGGCGAGCTGGTCGTGCGCTGCGGTGGCGGTCAAGAGTCGCGGGGCTCGCATCTTCTGGTGGCGGTGGGGCGCGTGCCGAACACCGGCGACCTGGGCTGCGACGCTGCGGGGGTCGAGCTGGACGACCGCGGCTTCATCGAGGTTGACGACTCGTATCGCACGAGTGCCGACGGTGTCTACGCGGTGGGCGACTGTAACGGCGGCCCGCAGTTCACGCATAACTCGTGGGACGACCACCGTATCCTCTATGATATCCTGATAGGCCGGCGCGAGGGAGGACGCAGTGGTCGCATCACGCCGAGTACCGTGTATACCGATCCACAGGTGGCGCGGGTTGGGCTGTCGGAGCGGGAGGCGCAGGCTCGGGGGGTTGACTACGATGTGGCGACGATGCCGTTCGGGGACATCGCCCGGGCGATCGAGCTGGACGAGACGGCTGGTGTGATGAAGGTGCTGATCGATCCGCAGACGGAGCGGGTGGTGGGCGCCAGCATCGTCGGCTGCGAGGCCGGTGAGCTGATTCACAGCTTTCTGATGCTGATGATGGCGAGGGCGCCGGCCCGGGCCGTGGTGGATGCGCAGATGGTGCACCCAGCCCTGGCCGAGGGTCTGCAGGCTCTGGTGATGAAGCTGGACCGCTACCGGCTGAAATGAGATGCGGCCGGCGGCCCAGGCGGCCGCCGGCGGGAGGTCATAGGGATTGCGGGCAGGACGCGACCGGACGGCGTCAGATCTTACGCTCCAGCCATTCCAGCACTTTGACGACCACCCGCAGGATGGGTCTCAGTAGCCTCAGCATAGTAGTCCCCCTTGCTTAATAGACCTACGCAGGTACGGGGCCGGCGGTTTCGGTCCGGGGCAGCGGCGCTGTGGGGGTCGGGCTCCGGGTCCTAGCGGCGGCCATCGCGGGGCGGCCAGGCAGGCAGGTCGGCGCCCGAGCTCAGTAGCTCCGCGAGCAGTTCGTAGTCGTGCTCGTCCACGCGCATGGGGACGATGACGATCAGGTTCTGCCGGTAGGCGTAGACGTCCGTCGCCAGGGGGGCGGCCACCTCCCGATCGTGGAAGCTCAGGCTCCAGGTCTCGCGATCGGGGTCCGCCGGCGCGCTTTCGGTGCGCTGGAGCTCGATTCGCCAGGGCCGGGGTGCCCGGCGGACGAAGGCGACCCCTTCTATCTGATCGACCGGGACGGGAGGCGCGCTGACGGCCAGGTATTGACCGGGCTCGAGTTCGCGGACGAGCGGGCTGCGGGCCAACTCGATGACCCAGCGTGCGAGGGCGTCGAGGGTCTCGGGTTGATCGGCGCTGTAGCCCGATACCGCGATCGCGGGAACGCCGAAGAACGCGGCGATCTGCGCGGCGCCGACCGTGCCCGATAGGTTCCAGTCGTCGCTCAGGTTGGGTCCGTCGTTGACGCCGGAGATCACGAGGTCGGGCGGGTCATCGGCCAGCAGGCCGTGGAGCGCGAAGACCACCGCGTCGGCGGGGTAGCCATCGACGCCGTAAGCCCAGAGGCCGTCGTACAGCGAGCGGGTCTCGACCTCGAGCTGACGCCGGGCGATGGCCGAGATGTAGTTGGTGCTGGCGCTGCGGTTCTGCAGCGGTGCGACCACGTGTGTCTCGGCGACTGGCGCGAAGGCCCGCGCCAGGGCGAGCAACCCCTCGGCCTCGATGCCGTCGTCGTTCGTCAACAGGACCTTGCGGGGCCAGTCTTCTGTCTGGGCGTTCAGCAGTGCTGCTCCCTCGAGCGTCAGTATTACGAACAAGACCAGGCCTGCGATGCGGCTCATGGCATCAGCCTTTCCAGCAGACGCGCCAGGCGCCGGCAACAGCCGGGCCTGCCGACGGGTCGGCCGCCAAAAATGTAACGACAGCTCACGATAGGCAATCCCGCGACTTGCCGCCGGCGCATACTGCACAGCGTTTCCTGTCACTGTAGCTCGAGAAATTCGATCGGCGCACCGTCATGCAGGATGAAGGCGACGCGTACGCCGGCGGACGGCGAGTTGGGGGCGATGAGTATCTCGTGGCCGGCGATGGCTGCCTCGAGGTCGTCGACCTCGAAGGCGACGTGGGGAACGGTCTTCACGATTTCCGGTAGCGGACTGTCGGGCTCGAACCGCATCCACTCGACGCCGAACGGGCTCGTCTCGAACCCCGAGACGTACACCTTGTACTCCTCGAGGTATTTCTCGTCCGGTCTCTCTACATCGGTCGGGATGCCGATGTGATGGTATTTCTTATTCATCCTGGTCACGATTCTCCGACACTCCGATTGTCCGTGTGCTGTTTGCGGTGTGCGGTATCTTAGAAGTCCCAACCCGAGCGCTACGGCATACCGCGTACGGCACACCCCGCATACCGATCACCGCATACCGGCTAGGGGCGAAATATCTCGGTCCGCGCTTCGAGCTTGCGGGCCGATAGGCCGATGAGCCGAATGAACAGCCGCTTCAACCCGCGAGTGAACGCGCTTCCCACACCGCTACGCTCTCCCACGACGTCGCCGCGCAGCCAGTGCTCGAGCTCGTCGAGGTCACCGAGCGAGAGGATCTCGATCTCGAGCCGCGCCTCGTAGTAGTAGCTCCCGCTCCCGGGGTCCGGGCCGGCGAATGGTGAGCGGTACCAGCTTTCCAGCGTCTGGGTGACTGACGCGAGGTCCGAGTACCACTCGTCGCGGGCGATGTCCCAGGACCGTGTGAGGTTGAACTCGCCGGACAAGGGCTCCTGGTAGAGGATCAGCGACCAAGAGGCCTGCTGGACCAGCGCGTCGGCGAGGAACTTGTCGTGCCAGAGCTCGAGCTGGAAGTGGAAGCGGAGCGGCAGGCCGGAGAGGAGGGGGCGGACGAGCGCGGAGTCGGCGAAGATATCGACGGGTCGCACGAATGCCTGCCAGCCGTTCTCGGCGTTTCCGGGTGATAAGGACAGACGGGCACTCTGGGCCGCAGCCGGGTGGGCGGCGGCCGATATCGCGACGAGCGCGGCCGCGACTAGAACCTGGCGGTCAGGCGAACGAAGAAATTGACTTCTCCCGATCCGGCGAGGGGATAGGCGACGTAGGCGCCGAAGCCACCGAGGTCGAGTCCGGCGCCGACGTCCGTCACCCAGTTGTCGCTGTCTCCGAGATAATCGAACCAGTCGTCGTGGTTCCAGGCCGCGCCCGCGTTGAAGAAGAGGACGATGGCGGGACTGAACTGGACGCTAAAGATGTCGCCGGAGATGTCAGGGATCTGCCGGTGGTCCCACTGGTAGCGGAAGTTCAGTCCGGTGCGGTACTCGGCCTGGAAGAGCGTGAAGCGCTGGCAACCGTAGCCCGGCTCGCCGCCGATGATCCCCGAGCTGCGGACGTCGCAGTCGAACTCCATCATGTCGTAGCCGGGCAACGAGCCGGCGCCGCCGATCATGTGCTGGCGCTGCGCCGGGGTGGGTTTGTCGCCGAGTTGGCCACCGCCGACGAGCCGGAAGGCGAGGACCGATCTGCGGCTTACCCTGTTATATCTACGCAAGTCGAGGAACAGGTGAGTGAAACGCGGCTCGACACCGCTCAGCCGACCGCCGAGCGCCTGCTCGATGTGGACCTGGTTATACCATCCCGAGAGCGGCTCGTCGGGATCGTTACGCGTATCGATCCCGAGGGTGAGGGCGATGCTCTGCAGGTCGCCGTCGTCGATCATCGCGTTGGGCCGGAACTCGTCGTCGGTGTTGAAGAAGATCGTCCACGGGTCGGCGGCTTGCCGGCTGGAGTGGTTCTCGTCACGGAACTCGAGCGATCCGAACAGGCTCGAGCTACGCCAGCCGAGTCGGGCGTACCAGCCCTTGCGTTCGTAGTAGTCGCGATAGTCGCGCTTGAAGAAGAAGACGGAGAGCGAGTTCTCCAGGTTGGAGAGCTTCCACCGCTCGATCGGGTCGACGACCGACTGGTAGGCCGCCTCGAGCCAGAGCCTGCGGTGACCGCCGAGCCATTGCCTGACGCGCAGTTCCCAGCCGAGCTCGCTCTCGTCGGGGTCGAACCCGCCGATCGTCCGCCAGATCAGGAAGGCCTCCAGACGGAGAGGGTTGCTGCCGCCGGTGGTGATGCGAGGCCCGAAGGCGATGGGCAGGGCCTCGACCCGGTTGTAGGCGCCTGCCGAGACGAAGATCTGGCTTTCGCCCATCTCCCAGCTGGGCAGCATGATGCGCCGACCGGTCGGCCGAGTACCAACCGGCGGCCCCGGGCCCAGGTACTCGATACCGTCCTCTGTTCGTCGATAGCGGAACAGGGTGGGGTAGGTCGTGATCGTGCCGTCGATGCGGGCCCGCTCGACGCCGATGATCAGGCCGCCCACCACGGTCAGGTCCCCTCGGATACGCGAGCCCTCGCGCAGGGCTATGTCGCCGTTCAGCACCAGCACGTCGCCGTCGATTCGGCCGGCCAGTTCCAGCGGGCCGCCGAGCACCGCGACGTCGCCGCCGATGGTGCGGTCGGCCGGCACCTCGGTCCTGCCGCTGAAGCGAATCGTGGAGGGGCTGTTGTAGTAGGCGACCAGCTCCTGGGCTACCTGCGTCGGCAGCTCTTGGCCCGGCGGCAGCGGTGTGCTCACGCCCACCTGGATGGTGTCCTGCGCTGGGAGGGTCGCCGGGACGGCGCAGAGCAGGACGAGTGCACCGAGTGTTCGATAGTCGCTTCTCATGGGTCCTCCGAACAGGCAAACTGCTACAGCAGCCTGTCAGTGGCAAACCCGATGCCGTGGCGGCGGCTTGATCTGAGGCGGTCGCTGGGGGTGGGAGGCGAAGTGTCGTGTCGTTTGGAGACGCTGGGTGTGCCTGTCGGGCACGGTGCTGACAGGCCGGGTCTAGGTGTCGGCAGCGCCGTCCTCCTCGCCCTCGCGGCGGATCTCGAGTCTCTTCATCCGGCGATAGAGGTTCGGCCGGTCGGTGCTCAGCCGGCGAGCTGCCTCGGCGATGTTGCCGCCGGCGGCGGTGAGGGCGCCCTGGATGAGCTGGCGCTCGTAGCTCTCCAGCATGTCGGAGAGGGATCCGGTCTGCTCTGCGGGCTCGGGTCCTGCGAGTCGGGCGCGCGGCAGGACGGTGGCGATCTCGGGTGCGGCGATCAGGCGGTCGGGATAGAGGATCATGAGCCGCTCGACGGCGTTGCCCAGCTCGCGGACGTTGCCGGGCCAATCGTAGGCGACGAGCGCGTGGATCGCCGAGTCGGTGAAGTTGGGTGGTCGGAGGCCGTGTCGCGTTCTGAACCGTTCGATGAAGTGGGCGATGAGGGCGGGGATGTCATCCTTGCGCTCGCGGAGCGGTGGGATGTCAATGGGCATCACGTGGAGCCGGAAGTAGAGGTCCTCGCGGAAGCTTCCGTCCCGGACCTCCGCCTCGAGATCGTGGTTCGTGGCCGCGACGATGCGCACGTCCACCGGGATCAGCTCGTCCCCGCCGACCCGCTCGATCTCGCCCGCCTCGATGGCGCGCAGGACCTTGGCCTGCGCCTCGGGACTCAAGTCGCCGACTTCGTCGAGGAATAGCGTACCGCCGTCCGCGAGCTCGAACTTGCCACGCCGCTGGCTCGTCGCACCGGTGAACGAGCCCTTCTCGTGGCCGAACATCTCGCTCTCGATCAGGTCGCGGGGAATCGCCGCACAGTTGATGCGCACGAACGGTCCGCGACTGCGCGAGGACAGGGCGTGGATGGCGACGGCCACCAGCTCCTTGCCCGTGCCGCTCTCCCCGGTGATCAGTACGCGCGAGTCGGTCGACGCGATACGCCGGATCAGCGCGCGGACTTCCTCCATCGCCGGCCCGGCCCCCACCAGCTCCTGGCCCGGCTCGAGCTCGCGGCGCAGCGCCAGGTTGAGATCACGCTGGCGCCTGAGCTCGAGCGCCGACTTGAGGGTGATCAGCACGGCCTCCGGAGTCAGCGGCTTCTCGAGGAACTGGAAAGCGCCGAGCCGCGTCGCCTGAACGGCGTCGCCCAGCGTCGCCTGGCCACTCATCATGACGACGGGCACGTCCGGCCAGCTCCCAGCTATCCGCTCGAGCACCTCGAGGCCGCTGGCGCCTGGCAGTGCGAGGTCGAGTAGCACGGCGTCGGGTTCTTCCGCGGCTATCTTGCTCAGGGCCTGTTCGCCCGTCTCCGCCTCGGTCGTCGTGTAGCCTTCGGCCTCCAGCAGGCTGGCGACGAGCCGACGAATGTTGCCCTCGTCATCGACGATGAGGATTCGCGTCATCGTTCCTCTACAAGGCTCCCGCGAAGTGCATCTCGAATCGGACCTCTTCGAGTTCCGGGAACACGAACTCGGCCCGGAAGAATCCGTTCAGCAGGCTCACGCCGCCTCCCACTGACCATAATACGTCATCGCTCGATCCGCCGCCCGGCCAGTCGGATCCGTCACCCGCCCAGCCGAGGTCGCCGAAGACTACGGCTCGCCAGTCTCCGACGATCGTCCGCCAGATGGGATGAATCGGAGCGAGCTCGATCCGTCCCGTCCAGTAGGACTCACCCGCCAGCGTGCCGTGGGTGAAGCCGCGCAGCGTCTCGATCCCGCCGATACGCCACAGCCGCTGCAGCGGTACGTCGCCGCCGGACCAGCCGCCGCGGGCGATGAAAGCCAGCGAGGCCAGGTGCCAGAGGTCGAACCTCCCCTCCAGCCCGGCCCGCGCCTGTACGTAGTCGAGCGAGTCGGCACCGCTGCCGAGCTCGATACCGAGCGTGAGTTGGGCACGGGCGTCCGTGGGTCGCGTCGAGGCCCCGACGTAGACGATGGCCTCGGCGTCACCGCGCCAGAAGGTACCTTCGTCGGCCGGCGGATTGAGTTGGAAGACGGAATCCTGCCAGATATCGGGAATCGCGAAGTCGGTGTTACGCACCACCGAGGTGTGGTCCTCGAATCCGACTCCGATGCGGCCGCGGAACCAGGACCAGCGGCGGTCGATCGTGAGCGCCGCGCCGGTCGCCCGATAGTAGTCGGCGTCATCGCGGCCGAGGAAGAAAGCGCGGAGCGAGTTCCCGAAGGCGCGCCTGACGTCGCTGAGCGCCGATCCCGCGACGTGCAGCTCGCTGTAGCCGGCGAGCTCGGCCCGCCTTCGTGGCGCGTCGTAGCGGACGTCCAGCCGCGCCTTCGGCTGCAGGTCGGCGAACCCGAAGCTGGCGCGTCCACCCAGCGACCAGAAAGCGCGGCGCGGGATGTCGTAGCGCAGCCCGAGCCCCAGCGCCAGCGATTCGACGCGATTGTAGCGGATGAGATCGGGCAGGCGGTCCCACTGGAAGACGAACAGTTTGCGACCGATGATCTCATTTGAGAGTCCTCGAGCGCGACGCTCGAGCTCCTCGGCCGATGGTAGCGTGAGCTGTGCGGGGGTCTCCAGCGGACGTGCCCACTCGTCGTAGGCCTCGAGCGAGTCGTCGGGCGGACGGATGATCTCCCAGCCGCGCTGTGCGGGTCCGGCCCGGATCTGGGTCGTTTCGCGGCGCCGGTACGCTTCACGGCCGCGGGCCGAGTCGGGCAGCTCGTCGAGGGACTCGACATGGCGGCCGGCTCTCAGGTACAGGGTCGCGCCTTCGTCGTAGGTGGTGCTGAGGTCGACACCGGCGCGCAGCGAATCGGGCGACAGCCAGACGATGGACTTGCCGGTGTTGAGCTCGTAGCGGTCGAACTCGTTACGGAAGATGATCGGGATCGCGAAGTTGCCGATGAACGGTATTCGCACCATCAGCTGGACTTCCTGATGGTGTGGTAGCCAGTAGCGCTGCTCCCAGAGACCCTGTTGCATGGTCGCGGAGACCGAGAGGATGCGGTTGACCCATTCGGCGCCCTCTTCGTCTTCGTCCCAGAGGCGGCGACCGACGAAGCGGATCTGCATCGCTCCGACGTCGCCAGAGGCGCGATCGACCCAAATCGATCCGAGGACGAGCGATTCGTCGCCGCGCGTGGGTGTGACCCTGACCTCGACGAGGTCGACCTGCCGGTTGGCGATGTAGAGGGTCACGGTGTCACCCAGCTGGTACTGGTAGTAGCGCTCGGCGCCCCGAGCGAACGGGTGGACGGCGGCACGTTCCGGGATGTCGATGCCGCCGAGCAGGCGCAGGCTGTCGCCCGGCGCCGTGGCGACGAACCAGGGGCGGCTGAAGTCGAGGCCCGCCTCGGCCTCGGGGCCGAACGATGTGACGTAGCGCTGCCCGAGCATCTTGACCTGCAGTCCGGCGTCGCGATTCCAGGTCACGCTGGAGGCCAATTCGCTGGCCACCAGCAGCTTGGGCGGCGCCAGCGGGTCGCTGGAGAACGCGGCGCTGACCAGGGTGTTGAGCCTGGATGTGTAGTCGAGGAGTGTCGAGTCGGGCTGGTTATGACGGCGGCGCGCCAATTCGACGATGTCCTGGCCCCGGGCGGCCGGCGCGGCCGCCGAGCTCAGAACGAAGAGCGCGAGGAGTATTCTGTTGCCACTACGCATTGCGCGGTACGGTGTATCGGTCTCGAGCGTCATGGTCGAATCGAGCCGAGCGCGTTCGTCGCCCAGTCATCGAGGCTGACCAGCGTACCGTCGCTCCAGGCCAACTTGTAGCTCTGCAGGCGAGCGTCCCAGTCGGGGTTGGTGCCGTCGGACAGCCAGCGCTCGATCCATTCGTTCTCTCGTATCGCTCCCAACTCACGGATCAGGACATCATCGGTGACGGGGCCGCTGCGGCGGATGCGGGTCAGCGCGCGTTCCAAGGAGCCGCCGCGGTCCTGGAAGGCGAGGTCGAACAGGAAGGCGGCGGCGGTTCCGCCATCGTAGATGTAGCGGTATACCTCGGGCTGCCAGAAGTCGCGCTCGGCGTCGACGATCGACCGGCTGCCGTAGATGCCGCTCTGTTGATAGCGTACGAGGCGGACGGCGATGGCATCGAGAAATTCCTGCGGTGTGATGAGCTGGCCGACGAGCAAGGACTTCAGTGACATGTATTCGGTGAACCCTTCGGCGAACCAGCGGGGTGGTTCCTGCCGGAAGGAGAAGCCGATGGGTATGTACCAGTGCATGAGCTCGTGGGCGGTCGTTCGCATCCAGTGGTGGAACTCGATCTCCGCGGGCCCGTTTCCGCCGACGTAGACGATCCCCGACTTGCCGATGATCTGACCGCCGGTGCTGAGTCCCGGCACCTCGGTGGGTACGCGGCCGGCGCCCAGCAGGTGGTCGCCGGCGCTCCAGCCGTCGCCGGCGATGCGGTGCAGGTTCCCGGCGATCCGGTTGACCACCTCGAAGACGCGCTCGTCGGGTACGGGCCAGCGGCCGTGGATGGCGACCGTGAGCGAGCGCGGTCCGATGTGCAAGCGCTGTGTGCGCAGCCGGCCGACGATGAAGACGGACCGGATGATGTCGTCGATCTGGTAGGCGATTCCGCTGCGTTCCTCGATCGTCGCGACGCGCCAGCTGGACGGCATCACGGTGAACCAGAGTTTGGCGGCGACCGGCCCGCCACGCGGCCGGCCGAGCCAGAGGCGGGGCAACAGGTCGCCTGCGATGAGATGTCCGCCCTCGCTGTCGAGCTGAGAGGCGCGGTGATAGAAGGCGGATTCCGGCGCTGGCGCGAACTCCATGGTGAAGCGTATCGTGACGCGCTCCGGCCGTGGCGCTTCGATCAGATGGTGGCCAATGCCGAGCTCGCCGGCGCCCAACGCGACTTCCAGGTCGCCGCCCGGGCCACGCGCTTCGAGCCTGCGCAGCCGGTCCTCGAGACCGGGATAGCCGTCCCAGTCGGCGCGGAACAGCAGGTGGATCGTATCGGGTCGAGGCACGTCGAGCTCGATAGTGCCGTCGACCGTGCGCCGTGCCGGATCGAGACGCAGCCGGAACTCGGGGCTGACGTCAGCCGCGGCCGGCGCAGCGGTTCGTTCACCGCCGGCCGGCACGGAGTCGGGTATGCTGACGTCGTCAGGAACGTCCGCCTGCCGGGGCTCGGGTTCCCCGCAGCCCGAGGCCAGCAGCGCCACTAGAAGTAAGAGAGACGATCTCCTCATCAGGCCCTCGGCGCCGGAAGGCGTACCACGAAGCACGCTCCCTGATCCACATCGCGCAGTTCGACCTCACCGCCGTGCGCCCGAACCGTCTGTCGGACGAGCGCCAGGCCGAGTCCGGTCCCGCGGCTCTTGGTGGTGAAATCGGGGCCCCAGACCTGTTCGCGGTGCTCGGCCGAGATGCCCGGGCCGTTATCCGCTATCGCGACCTCGACGGCGTCGCCGGCCTGCGTGATGGTCACGTCGATGCGGCCGTCGGGTCGAGCGCTGAGCGCCTCGACGGCGTTGCCCAGCAGATTCCTGAAGACCCGGTTCAGGGCATCGAGGTGTCCCTCGACGTGCGACACCGTGCCTTCCACGGTGAGCGTGCTGTTCACCGAGTCGGGCAGGTCGCGTCTGAGCAGTTCTTGCAGCATCTCGGCCAAGTCGATCCAGCTCTTCGGGCCCTCGGGCAGGCGGCCGAGCTGGGAGAAGCTTCGTGCGATCTCATCGAGTCGCTCGGCCTCCTGTGAGATCACGTTCAGCGGCTCCTCCAATCCGGTCGCTCGCAGCTTCGAGGCGACATGCCGTGCCTGTCTGAGCGCGAGCATCAAGGGGGTCAGCGGGTTCTTCATCTCGTGAGCGACGCGCCGCGCCATCTCGGTGAGCCCCCTCAGCCGCTCGGCCTCGAGCGCCTGTCGGCGACCCTCGGTCAGCCGCTCCGCCATGTCGCGGAAAGCCCGGCGCAACACGGCGAACTCGGGAGGTCCGTGCAACTCCGCCGGTCGCGGAGCGGGCAGCGGCTCCTCGCGGGCCAGTCGGCCGGCCCAGTCCACGACTTCGTTGACCGGGCGACTGAGCAGGCGCGCCAGCTGGCGTGCCGCCAGCGCGGCGACGCCGGCGAGTGAGAGCCCGACGACGAGGGCGATCCAGGGCAAGGCGCCGGCGAGTCGGCCGGCGATCAGCTCCCAGCGCCGAGCGAGCTGGACCGATCGAGAGAGCTCGTCCTCGTGGCGCTGGGCTGCGGCCTGGACCAGGGAATCGGCACTAGCCTCGTCCAGCGCATCCAGCAACTCGCTCCCGGTGCCGCCGACCCGGCTCCACGCCTCGGCGCCGCCCAGCTCGACCTGCGTTCTGATCCCCCAAGCCGCCAGGCCCAGCAGTGCCACCGACGGAACCGCGGACAGCAGGAACAGGACGACGAATAGCCGGGTCGCGAAGTTGGGCCGGCCGCTTCGCATCTCCTTACGCACGCTCACGGTTTGCGGATTCAGGCGAAGAGCGCATCGTAGGCACGGTTCACCGCCGCCTGGAAGTCACCGGAGGTGTCTATCTTCACCAGGACGTCGACCTCATCGGCCGCAGGTGTCTCGTAAGCTGCCCGTTGATCCTCGAGCAACTCGATCCGGCCGTCGGTGACCTGGCGGCCGGGCCGGGAGAGTCGCGCTTCGAGCACCGGGCTGGAGGCGATACACTCGACGATGCCGAACAGTGCCTCGCGAGCCGCGGCCAGCTCCTGCGCAGCGCTGCGGTGTCGCGCCTTCGACCACGAGGCGTCAAGAATGATCGAGTTGCCGCGCGCCAGTTCGCGCTCCGCCTCGAACAGTAGTTCCCTGTACGTGCGGTCGGTCCACTCCTGCGAGTAGATGCCGGTGCCGAACGGAACCTTCCGCTCGTCCTGGGGATCGATGCCGGCTAGCTGCTTGCGTACCACGTCGCTATGCAGAACGCGGACACCGGTGCGGCGGCCCAGCTCGTCGGAGTGGCGCGTCTTCCCGCTTCCCATCAGACCCGCCACGAGGACCAGGCGCGGCCTGAGCGACAGCGCGTCCTCCTGTGATTGCTTCAGGAAACGACGCGCTTCCTCGGCCGCCGCCGCCTTCTCCTCGGCGCTCGGCCCTTGCTGGTCGATGACGAAGGAGCGGACCTTGCCGCGCACATAGGCGCGGTACGACTCGTAGAACCGCAGGAGCGACGGGACCGGCTGGTCGTTCGATGTCTCGTAGTAGGCGTCGAGGAACGCCGCGGCGAGATCTTCTCTGCGGCGGAACCGCAGGTCCATCGACAGGAAAGCCGTGTCGGCGATCGTATCGGAGTAGCGGAACCGCTCGTTGAACTCGATGCAGTCGAGGACTCGCGCGCTTCCGGTCTGCGGGTCGATGAAGATATCGTCGGTCTGCAGATCGCCGTGGCAGTCGCGGATCCAACCGTTTGCTACGCGCTCGTCGAACAGGTCGGGGTAGACCCGCAGGAATCGCTGTATCTCGGTCCTGCAGGTCTCCCAGGTCTCGGGTTCGAGCGTGCGGCCGATGAACGGCTCGGTCTGCTCGAAGTTCTCGGTCCAGTTATGGCTGACGACCTCGAGCGATCCGAAGTGGGCGATTTCGGGCGACGTCTCGGCGCGGGCGTGGAAGTCGGCGACCAGGCGTCCCAGGTCGTGCATCGTTCGTGGCTGGACGCGTTGCTCATCGATTAGGCGTGAGAGTCGCTGCGACTCTGGCAGCCGCCTCATGACGACGGCGACTTCCTCGACGAGGGCGGGCGCGGCGAAGCTGAGGCGGCCGTGCTCGTCGCGGTGCACGGCGGCGAGATCGAGATAGACGTCGGGCGAGATACGGCGATTGAGCTCGAGCTCTGCTATCGCTGCGGCGCGTCGTTTTTCGAGGGTCGAGAAGTCGAGGAATCCCATGTCGACGGGCTTCTTGACCTTGTAGACGTAGTCGCCGGCGAAGAACAGATGCGAGACGTGCGTCTGGCGATGCTCGACCGCATCGACGTCGTGTTCGTAGCTAGCGGGTTCGAGGAAGAAGTCGATGATCTCGTGAGGCGTGGCGCCCTGGCTCACGGAGACTCGTCCTCCCATTCGGTCTCGAAGCTGCTGATCCGCTCGAGCGTGCGGTCGCGGATCTCGTGGGGCTCGGGCTGGGGCTCGGTCGAACGGCCGTTCCGCATCGTGTCGCTGAGCAGCGGCTCGAGCTGGGAGCCGCAGTCGGGGCAGCGATCCGGCCATTCGGCCGCCTGATGGAGGGGCACGATATCGTCCTCGAGGCAGCCGAGACAACGGAGCACCTGTTTGGCGCCGGACCACTTACCGCGCTTGGCGCTGGGCTCGCCGTCGATCTCGACGATGTCCATGCTGAAATCGACGACGGGCGCCGCGCTTATCGAGGTACCGACTCCGTAGCCGTTGACCAAAGGGTTGAGCTCGCGGATGGCGTTTTCATCGATGCCACCGCTGACGAAGAGATCGATGTCGTTGTAACCTCGCAGATCGAGTTCCCAGCGCACCTCGGCGAGTATGTCGTAGAAGTCACCGCGGCGGCTGGCAGGAGTGTCGAGGCGGAGGGCGGCGATGCGGTCGCCGAGCGCTGCGGCGATCTCGACGGCGACGAACTTCTCATCGCTGAACGTGTCGATCAGGGCGATACGCGGCACCTTCTCATCGATGACTTCATCAAAGGCCTGACTGGCGAGGATCGTGTCGCCCATCACGAGCACGAGGGCGTGCGGGATCGTGCCCGCCGGCTCGATGCCGAGCAGCTCGGCGCTGGCCACCACCGCGACTCCGTCGCAGCCCCCGATATAGGCGGCCCGCTCGATCATCGGTGCCAGCGCGGGGTGCATGCGGCGGGCGCCGAAGCTGATGACCTTGCGGTCGGGCCCCGCCGCCAGCCGGCAGCGTGCGGCCCGGGTAGCGATGCCGGAGGCCTGGCAGATCAGCCCGAGGGCTGCGGTCTCGTAGACGCCGAATGCCCTGTAGCTGCCCTCGATCTCGAGGACCGGCTCCATAGCCCGGAAGACTTCACCCTCCCGCATGGCGCGCACGTTCACCTCGATGCCCTGGAGCAGGTGCTCGACCTCGGCCATGCCTGCGAGTACCGCCCACTCCCAGCCGTCGGGCAGCGACTTGGCGACGAACTCGGCGCGGACGTGGGCGTCGATGCCCTTGGCGTCGAGTATGGCGGCGGTACGCTGGAAGTAGACGTCGGAGACGGCGCCGGCCTTGATCTGTTCGGGCGTCGCGACGTGGAAGCCCATCCAGGTCAACTCTTCTTGGCGGTCTTGGCGAAGAACGAGCTGAACTGCTGGGTCAGCTTGCGGCTACCGCAGTGCGGGCACTTTGGCCGCTTCGTCTCGTGTTCCTCGATACGGAGACGCAGGCTGAAGGTCTTCCCGCATTCCTTGCACTGATACTCGTATAGCGGCATAGACGGCCTCCTATTCGGTACCCGGAGACCGGGCATGACGGTTGTTCTGGGGCTCTCGCGGCAAAGGTAACACCGGCGGTTAGCGGCATCCAGAGACGCCGCGCCGAACCCCGTCTTGCCTGCGGGTCGGCGTGGGGGTCCCTGGACCCCACCGTTCGCGCCACTCTGGCCGCCGCAGGACCGCCTCGCTCCATGTCGCGCGCCTCGACTGCAAGCACGGCGGCTGCGCCGCCGGCGCGCTCCAAATTGCGCTCGGCGGCACCTGCGGCTACCGTTGTGGCGCACGAAGTTCGCAAGTTGCCCCTCCGCAGAACGCCGAGATCTTGCGCCGCCTGAAACCCGGCGACCCCTCCGCACCCGCTCTGGGCAGCACGTGCTGGTCAGGTTCAAGCCGGTCCGCCGCATTGGGGTTGTGAGGAGGCCGTCATGGGATGCCGAGCCTTGCGGACCGGGAGGAGGAGGGAGAACCAGCTCGCGGAGGTCGCGAGCTCACCACTGAGCGTTAGGTCGCTCTCCGAGAGGTGGCGCGAGCCCGGAGCGAGTGGTTCTCCCTCCTCCGACGAACCGACCCGCGCCGAGAGCACTGCCGGCGGCCGAGCCCGAGCACCTTACTGCTGAAAACGCGCTGCGGTATTAGCTTTATATGAAATGAGCGCAGGCGGAGGGAGAGGACGTGGCCGATGCCAGGTGGCGTACGATCGAGCACACCGCCGATCTCGGTCTCGAGGTCGAGGCGCCGACGCTGGAGCAGCTGTTCGTCGCCGGCGCGCACGGGCTGACCGGCGTGCTGCTGGGCGACGAGACGGGAACGACCGGCGGCGCGGCGGGCCGGCTGACCGAGTGGCGGGAGCTGGCCATCGAGGCGCCGGACCGGGAGGCGCTGCTCGTCGACTGGCTGAGGGAGCTGCTCTACATCCAGATTTCGGAGGGGCTGGTATTCGGGACGGCGGAGATCGGCGAACTGCAGGACGACCGGCTGGTGGCGCGGGCGGGCTTCGGGCGGCCGGGGAAGCCGGTGGAGCGTGAATTGAAGGGTGTGACCTATCACGACCTCGAGGTGAGCCGGCGCGGCGACACCTGGTTCGCCCGGGTCGTGTTCGATCTATGAGGTGACCGTGGCGGTCGAGGGCTACAGGCTCGAGCGGATCGACGACTACCGGTGGCGCGTCCCGAAGACGGGCCCGATGCTGACCGACGGGCTCGTGTTCGCCGACGACGAGCTGATACCGCACATTCAGGGCGACAAGAGCCTGCAGCAGGTCGCGAACGTCGCCTGTCTGCCCGGCATCCAGGGCCCGTCCATCGCGATGCCCGACATCCACTGGGGCTACGGCTTCCCGATCGGCGGTGTCGCCGCCTTCGATCTGGATGAGGGCGTCGTGTCGCCGGGCGGTGTGGGTTACGACATCAACTGCGGTGTGCGCCTGCTGCGCTCCGACATCACGGCCGACGAGTTGCGGCCGCAGCTCGCCAAGCTGATGGACCGCCTTTACCAGGGCGTGCCGTCCGGCGTGGGGGCGTCACGCTCCGACCTCAAGCTGAGCCGCGCGCAAGTCGTCCAGGTGTTGCAGCGGGGCGCGGCCTGGGCGGTGGAGAACGGCTACGGCTGGGCGCAGGACCTCGAGCGAATCGAGGCGAGCGGCAGACTGACCGGGGCCGACCCGGAGAACGTCTCGCAGCGCGCGCTGGAGCGCGGCCGCGCCCAGGTCGGCACGTTGGGCTCGGGCAACCACTTCATCGAGATCGGCTACGTCGGCGAGGTCTATGACGAGGCGGCGGCCGCGGCGTTGGGCCTGTGGCAGGGAACGGTCACGGCGTTCATCCACTCGGGGTCGCGTGGCCTGGGCTACCAGGTGTGCGACGATTACCTGAAGACGATGCTGCGGGCCTCCGAGAAGTACGGAATCGTGCTGCAGGACCGTCAGCTCTGCTCGGCGCCGTTGGGATCGGAGGAGGCGAAGCGCTACCTGGGCGCGATGCGCGCCGCCGCGAACTATGCGTTCTGTAATCGACAGATGATGGCGCATCGGGTGCGGGAGGTGTTCGAGGGGACGCTGGGTCAGGGCGCGGAGCGGCTCGGTCTGCGTCTGGTGTACGACGTGGCGCACAACATTGCCAAGATCGAGACCCACACGGTGGACGGCTGTGAGAAGGAAGTGTGCGTCCATCGCAAAGGTGCTACCCGTGCCTTTCCGCCAGGTCACCCGGAAGTGCCGGAGGTGTACCGCGAGGTCGGTCAGCCGATCTTCATCCCGGGCGACATGGGTCGCTACAGTTACGTGCTGGTGGGAACAGAGGGTGCGTACAAGGAGACGTTCGGCTCGACCTGTCATGGTGCCGGCCGGATGATGAGCCGCAAGCAGGCGAAACGGACGGCGAAGGGCCGGGCGATCGTGCGTGAAATGGAGGACGTGGGGATCCTGATCCGGGCTGCCTCGCGGGCGACGGTAGACGAAGAGATCTCGGAGGCCTACAAGGACGTCAAGGACGTGGTGCAGGTGGTACACCGGGCGGGCATCGGCAAGATGGTCGTGCGGCTCAAACCGCTTGGGGTGCTGAAAGGTTAGCCATGACTGAAGTCAAGAAGGTGCTGGCCGCGACCGACGGCAGCGAGCACGGACTGAACGCGGTGGTGACCGGCGCGGCCTGGGCGAACCGTGCGGGCGCCAGCTTCGAGGTCGCCACCATCGTGGAGGTGCTGCTCCTGCCACCGGAGTACGCGCCGCCCGGCGTGGAGCCGGCCGAATACGAGCTGGCGTTCGTGCGGGATGCGCGTGAGGCGGCCGAGAGACAGGCCGAGGAGGCCGGAGCGGCGAACGCTCCGATACACGTGCGTGCCGGCCTGACGCCGCAGCTCGTCAATCGCATCGCCGATGAGACGGCGGCGGATCTCATCGTCATCGGCGCGAACCCGCAGCCGGCGCGCGCCAGCCTCGTCGGCTCCACGGGTCGCCGCGTGCTCTATCTCGCTCAGCGGCCGGTGCTGTTGGCGAGCGAGGCGCGACGCGAACCGCTGCGCCGCGTGCTCGCCGCGGTCGATCTGTCGGAGATGTCGATCCGCGTGCTGACGGCGGCTTGGGCCCTGGCCAAGGCTGACGGAGCGGAGCTCCGTGCGCTCTACGTGCTCGAGCCGCTTCCGCTGGTGCTGGCGAAGGCAACGTCGATCGATGAGGCGGAGCGGCTTCGCCATGGCCGCGAGCAGATGGAGAGGGTACTGGAGAATGCGGGCCTGCTCGCCGAGGAGTCGGTCCAGGCCCGGATGAGGGAAGGGCGTGCGGGACACGAGATTCTGGAAGAGGCGCAGGGCTGGGATGCCGATCTCGTCGCGGTCGGCACACACGGGTTCGGCTTCTTCGATCGGTTGCTGCTGGGCAGCACGCCGCTCTACTTGTTGCGGCACGGGCAGCGGTCGACGCTGGTCGTGCCGCGCGGCGAATCGGGCGACTAGGCTGCCGCGGGACGGTAGATGACATGCAAGAGATACGGCGTGTGCTCGCGGCGACGGACACCAGCGAGCACGGACTGAGTGCGCTGGTGACCGGCGCTGCATGTGCTCGCCGGTTCGGTGCGAGCCTGGACGCGGTCTGCGTGCTCGAGACGCGGTTACTGCCGTTCGGGGTGAAGGCCACCGACTATCACGAGCGGTTCGGCGAAGAACTGCGGCGCAAAGTCGTCGTCCAGGCCGAGCAGGCCGGCGCGGCCGATGCGGCGGTCCACGTACGTGGCGGTCTGGCCGCCCCGCTGATCACCGAAATGGCGGAGGAGTTTGGCGCCGACCTGGTGGTGGTCGGGGCGCATCCGCGACCGGCGGTGGCTCGCTTCCTCGTCGGCTCGACCGCCGAGCGTATTATCCGGCTCGCCCATGTCCCGGTGCTCGGCGCGACCGAGGGGCGGCGCGAGGTGTTCGAGCGTATCCTGGCGCCCGTTGACCTGTCGAACCAGTCGCGACGTGTCATCGAGACGGCGGCGGCGTTCGCGCAGGCGGATCAGGCAGAGGTCCGCGCCCTGTACGTTCAGGACCGGCTGACGCCAATGCTGCTGGAAGCGGCGTTGTTCGATGAGCGCGAGCAACGTCACCACGCGCGTAACCAGTTCGAGCTTATCCTCTCCGAGGTGAGCTTGGCCTCCGGGTTGATGGTGAGCCGGGAGATCCGCGAAGGACACGCGGGCCAGGAGATACTGCATGAGGCGCAGGATTGGAACGCCGACCTGATCGTCCTGGGAACGCACGGCTTCGGCTTCTTCAACCGACTGCTGCTGGGCAGCACCTCGACCTACGTGTTGCGGCACGGGTACTGTGCGACGCTGGTAGTGCCGCGGCCGCAGGAAGCGGCTTAACTCGCCATCGCCATCCCCATCGTGGCATCGGAAGATAACGATGGCGATGGCGATGGAGAGGGAGATGGTATGGTGACTCGAGTGATAGGTGGGGTGGTGGTGTGCGCGGTCGCGGCGGCGGCGGCGATGAAGGCGGAGCAGCAGGCGGAGGGGCGGCCGGATGCGCAGGTGCTGGCGAAGGTGGTGCGAGAGGTAGAGGGGCTGGATGCGATGCGGTCCGTCCTGGCCGGCTCGTTCTCAGGCGAGCCGGATCTGTCGACCTTCGCGCAAGTGTGCCGGCCGGTGGGTGCGCGGGCGAAGCGGCTGGCCGAGGAGAACGGCTGGCGGGTCGCGCAGCTGGCGGAGAAGTATCGCAACCCGGATAACCGGCTCGACCCGGAGGCGGAGCGGGTCTATCGGATGATGGCGGCCGATCCGGGCCTGATGGGTATGTGGCTGCGAGCCGAGCTCGAGGGTCAGGCGGGCTATCGCTATTTCCGGCGCATCGTCGTGGAAGAGGCGTGCCTCGCGTGCCACGGGCCGCAGGAAGATCGTCCCCAGTTCGTGAAGGATGGCTACGCCGAGGACCGGGCCTACGGCTTCGAGGTCGGTGACCTGCGGGGTCTCTACTCCGTCTTCGTGCAGGACTAGGTGGCGCCGGGTCGCTTGCGGAGCTCGTAGAGCCGGACGTGCTGGACGTCGAGGTCATCGAGCCAGCGCCCGAGCACGAAGTCGGTACCGATCTGGTAGATCCTGAAGCGAGACGGTGTCTCGACTTCCCCCAACAGCTCGCCGTCCCGATTGAAGACGGTCCAGCGCGGCTGTTCGTCGCCGGGCCGTCTGTACTCCTCGACCCAGAGGTTGCCGTCGTCGTCGGTGAGGATCCTCTGGTAGGCGGGCATCGTTTCCGGAACCGGCATGGCGGCGAACATACGGCGGTAGAAGATCCGCTCGTTCTCGTCTTCCGCGTCCTCCAGCTCCTGCTGCACGTAGCGGTCGATGTCCTGCGCGGTGACCGCGAGGTTCGCGTGTGCTTTGCGGATTATCCCTGTCAGTACGCCGGCTGCGTCGTAGCGGTCGATCTCGTATGAATCGGAGCTACCGAAATAGAAGCCGTCGCCGTGTGCAGCGGCGTCGGAGCTACGGCCGAAGATCCTGGTGCTCGATGAAATGCTTCGCTCATCGACCTGCGTGTACCACTCGGCGCCCGGGAACCAGCCGAGCGAGTCGAGGACCATACCCTCAGGGTCACAGCGGAGGTAGAGTACGGAGTCGCGGCTCAGGCCGCCTCGGAGCCGGTCGCCCTGGCTCATCCTGCGGGCGCTGATCAGGAAGGAGCCGTCGGCGAAAGGCGCTTCGGCGTACGGGAAGAGGCCCGCTCCCATCAGGAACTGAAGGTTGAAGGAGCGCACGAAGGCGCCGTCGCTGTCGAAGATCGAGACTCGGTCGTGTCTGTAGTCGTAGGCGAGCAGCGAATCGGCATGTGTCCAGAGCCGGCTCAGCCCCTCGAATTCGCCGGGACCGCCGCCTACGCGCCCCGCTGAGCTGAGGAAGCGGCCGCGAGCGTCGTAGAGCCTGATCTCGTGGGTGCCCGAATTGGCGACGGCGATGCGGCCGTCGCTGATCTTCACCGCGTCGGCGACGCGATGGAGCTGGTAGGCGGGGTCACCCTCGAGGACGCCGATGTCCAGCATGGGCTGTTCGGACAAGCGCCAGCCCGATCCCTCCGACCACCGAGGGGCGGTGTTCTCCACGATCGAGACGCCGGCGCTGTCGCGGACCAGCGGTCGGTCGGCTCGCTCCGAGTCGCTCCCGCAACCCGCCAGGCACGCGAGTAGCGTGAGGTATCCGATGCGGTGTAAGCGATCGATCTTCATGGCAGCCGTGTCATGCGGGTCCTGTTCAGCGCCCCTTGAGCTTGTAGAGCTGAACGCGCTCGACGCCGAGCTCGTCGGTCCGACGGCCGAGCACGAAATCGGAGGCGACCTGGTAAACTTCGAGATTCGCCGGCGTCTCCACCGTGCCGAGCATCACGCCCTGCGGATCGAACACGGTCCAGTGTGGCAGGTCATCTCCCGGCCGCCGATACTCCTCGACCCAAAGGTTGGCCTCCGAGTCGACGACGAGCTGCCGGTACGCGGGCATCGTTTCTGGGAACGGCATGGCGTCGAGCAACCGCCCCAGGATCGTGCGCCCGATCTCGTCCTCCTGGTCGGCGATCGCGTCGTGCTTCCAGCGTTCGACATCCTCGGCGGTGACCGGCAGGTTGGGCTGTGCCTTGCGGATCAGGCGGATCAGCCGACCGCGCGCGTCGTAGTGGCCGATCTCGAAGGAATCGGAGCTTCCGAAGTAGAACCGGTCTCCGTGGACGGTGGCGTGGGGGCGGCGGCCCAGCGCTCGCACGCTCGCGGCCATGGAGTTCTCGTCCCGCTTCACGTACCACTCGGGGCCTGGGAACCAGCCGAGCGAATCGAGGAGCTCGCCTTGCGGGCTGCAACGCAGGTAGAGAGTGGAATCGCGTCGTATCCCTCCTTGGACTCCGACGTCGAGAGCGGGTCGCGCATCGATGAGCAGCGCCCCGTCGGTGAACGGTGCGATGACGAGGGGATGTGACCGTGCTCCCGTCACGCCGTGGAGCTGGAACGATCTGGCGAACGTGCCGCTGGGATCGAAGACGGAGATGCGGCGCGAGCGATAGTCGTAGGTGATCATCGAGTCGTCGGCGAACGTCCAGAGGCCCGTGAGCTCCTTGAACTCGCCGGGCCCGCCACCCTCGCCGCCGGCGGCCGTCAGGAAGCGGCCCTTGGAGTCGTAGAAGCGCAGCTCGTAGGTGCCGGAGTTCGCGACCACGATGCGGCCGTCGTTCAACCGGCGGGCGTCGGCCACCTGGTAGAGCTGATATTCCGGGTCGCCCTCGAGCTCGCCGATCGAGAGTGCCGGCTGCTGGGCGAGCTGCCAGCCCTTGTCCTCGCTCCACAGCGGGGCAGTGTTCTCGACGATTCGAACGCCGGCGCTGTCACGAATCACGGCGCCGTTCGAGTTAGTGCCGTCGGTGCCGCAACCGGCGAGTGCGACGAGCAAGGCGATAGATGCCGACCCGGTGCCGAGGAAACGGGGCCGGCTGATTCGCGGCCGCTCCCGGTAACTGTTCATGATGTAGTCTACTCCTTCAAAAGCGCGTACATGCGGACATGCTCGACGTCGAGCTCGTCGGTCCAGCGTCCCAGCATGAAGTCGGGGCCGATCTGGTCGATACGAAAACGTGGCGGCGTCTCGACCATGCCCAGCATGGTGCCGTCGGGGTCGAACACGTGCCAGCGAGGCTGCTGGTCGCCGGGCCGCCGGTACTCGGCCACCCAGAGGTTGCCCGCCTCGTCGGTGATGAACTCGTCGTAGGCGGGCATGACGTCGGGCCACGGCATGCGTGCGTACATGCGCTCGCGTATCTGCCGCCGCCGCTCATCGCGCGCTCTGGCCAGACTCTCTCGCGTGTAGAGCTCGATGTCCTCGGGCGTGACCTCGAGATTACCCTGGTCCAACCGGATCAGCCGTTGCAGCGTTCCATCGGACGCGTAATAGCCGATCTCGTACGAGTCGGAGCTGCCGTAGTAGAAGCCCGAATCGTGGATAGCGGCCTGGCCGAAATGGCCGAACACCACGCCGCCACCGACCCAGGCGTCGCCCTCCTGGAACGAGTAGGAAGTGCCGCCGGGGAAGACGCCCAGGGTATCGAGCAGCGCGCCCTCCATGTCGCAGTGGAGATAAAGGGTGGTATCGCGACGCAGGCCGGGCTGTGTCTCACCGACGAAGAACTGCTCGAGCGCCACCAGCAGCGAGCCGTCCGAGAAAGGCGCGACGCGGGTCGGGAACCCACCGAGCTGGTCGATGAAGTGAAGACCGAACGACCGGACGATACGGCCGAAGGAATCGAACACCGAGATGCGCCGCAGCCGATAGTCGTAGACGAGTAGCGAATCGGCGGCCGACCGCTCGATCCACAGCATCTCCTCGAACTCACCCGGGCCGCTGCCTTTGCGGCCGCTGGAGGAGAGGAACGTCCCGGCCGCGTCGAAGATGCGCAGCTCGCCAGTGCCGGCGTTGGCTATGACGATGCGGCCGTCGTCCAGGCGCAGCGCGCCGGCGACGTTGAAGAACTGGTACGCGTTGTCGCCCTCGACGACCCCGATATCGAGGGTCGGCGACTCGCCGAGCCGCCAGCCGCCCCCGTCCGGCCACTGCGGCCCGGAGTTCTCGACGATTCGGACGCCGGCGCTGTCCCTGACCTCGGGGCCGGAGCGGCGCGCCGGACCGGTATCGCAGGCGTCCGTCGCGAGGACGAGCAGCAGGGCCAGCGCTGGTCTGATCGTACGGTCGGTCATCGCGCTTTGGGTTCATCCGACGGCGGGAGCTATCGCACAGTGGCCTCTATCATGATAGACGCGCGAGGGTAGCGAAGCGACTACGCCGGCCGGGCCTGGCCAAGCCACGAGGCGCGGGGCAGCTTGGGTCTATCGTCAGGTTGAATCGCTGTAAACGCCGGGCCTGCAGGCGGCGTCACAGGTACGGGCAAAGGCTACCGGGAGCAGCGTTGAGCGAGCCGACGAGGATCGATGAGAGCGTATCCGCTCTGGTCAGGGGCGCGCAGGCCGGAGATGAGGCCGCCTTCGAGCGGCTGGTGCGGCGCCACTACGGGCAGATCCACCGCTGGGCGCTGGCGAGGACGGGCGATCGGGACGAGGCCGACGACGTCACGCAGGAGGTGTTGGTGAGGCTGCACAGGCACCTGGCGAGCTTCGACGGCCGCTCACAGTTCACGACCTGGCTGTACCAGGTCACGCGTAGTGCCGCCGCGGACCTGCACCGGAAGTCGGCGCGACGCGAGCGGCTGGTCGTGAGGCTGAAGCGGGAGCCGGCCCCGGCGCCGCACGATCCGCGAGCGGAGCACGAGGCGGCGGACGAGCGGCGAGCGACGTCTCTGGTGCGGACGTTCCTGGAGGAGCTGTCGGAGCGGCAGCGCGAGATCTTCGATCTCTGCGACCTGCAGGGATTCGGGCCGGCCGAGGTGAGCGCGATGCTGGGGATGGAGCCGGTAACGGTGCGCTCGCACCTGTTCCGAGCACGGAAGGCGATTCGCAGGAAGATCCTGGAGAGTCATCCGGAATTGGTGGAAGGGTATGGCGATTGACTGCAAGGCCGCGCTGGAGCGGCTGCTGGGGGCCGACCCGGCCGAGCTGAGCGGGCGCGGCGACTCGGAGTTGGCGGTACACGTGAGGGAGTGTGAGCGCTGCGCCGCCGTCGCGGCTCGGCTGCTCGAAGGTCAGGCCGAGCTGGCGGGTGCGCTGGACGAGCTGGGTCCGCGCGTCGCGGTGGAGGAAGCGCTGGGCGCGGTCCGGCGCCGGCGTCGTCGGACCGGGTGGCGACGGCACGCTTGGCAGATCGCGGCGCCGCTGGCGGCGGCCGCGGCGGTGACGGCGCTGTTCTTCGCCCGCGCTTACGAGTCGGGTCGTCGGATGCCGGGTGAGGTGGTCTCGTTGCCGGCGCCGCGGATCGAGCCGGTTGTGGAGGTGGCGTCGGCTCAGAACGTGATGGTGTTCGAGACGCGAGATAAGTCGGCGAAGGTTATCTGGTTTTACTAGTGGAGGAGCTAGAGATGAGAAAGACGATGGCGATGGGGATGGCGATGGCGATGGGGATGGCGATGGCGGTGGGGATCGGGGGCTGCGAGAGAGACGAGTACAGCCACCTGGACGTTCGGACGTTCCAGCTAGAGTACATCGATCCGGGCGCAGCGATCCACATCATCGATCCCTATGTCTTTGGCGAGCGTGGTGGAATGATAAGCTCCGATGAGCAGACGCGGACGATTACCGTGCGCGAGACTCCGGACATGTTGGCGCGGATCGAGCAGGTACTCGACACGTACGATCTGCCGGCTCCGAGCGTCGCACTGCACTTTCGCATCATCGAAGCGGACGGGAACGGAGAATCAGATCCGGCGCTCCAGGACATCGAGGACGCGCTGCCGACCGAAGTCTTCCGGTTCAGGAACTACCGGCAGATTGCTGAGGCCGTCATGATGGGACGCGAGTGGACGGGAATCCGGCAGCAAGCGGCGGGCGCCGGCGGCCGATACTCGATACGGGGTCAGATCGGAGAGGTACGAGCGGCGGAAGGCGGTGGCACCGTACAGCTGGGGGTCGAGCTCTTCCAAGACGACTACGGCACGGTGTTCGAGACCCACGTAAACGTCAGGGAGGGTCAGCTGCTCGTTCTGGGCTCGGCACAGCCGGATCCCCAGCGCGGTGCGCTGATCCTGGCGGTGCAGGTCGAGCTGATCAGGCCCTAGCCGATGAGGCCCTAGAGGAGCAGGCGGGCGCCCTGTGCCACGAGCAAGCAGACGATGAAGGCGATGGCCAGCGGCATCAGCGCGCCGATCGTCGTCCACTTGGCGCTACCCGTCTCCTTATAGATCGTCCAGATCGTGGTGGAGCACGGGTTGTGGAGCAGCGAGAACAGCATCAAACAGACGGCGGTGAGCAGGGTCCAACCCTGCTCGCCGACCAGTAGCGCCTGGAGCCGGGCGAGGCTGTCGATCTCGATCATCATGCCGGCGCCGGTATAGGTCATCAGGATGGTCGGCACGACGATCTCGTTGGCCGGGATGGCGATGATGTAGGCGAGCAGGATGACGCCGTCGAGTCCGATGGCGCGGCCCAGCGGATCGAGGAACCCCGAGATCGAGGCCGCCAGCGAGCTCCCACCGACGAACACGTTACTGAGCAGCCAGATCACGCCGCCGGCCGGCGCCGCCATGATCACCGCGCGATAAAGCACGAAGAGCGTGCGGTCGATGAGTGACGTATAGAGGATCTGTCCGATGTTGGGGCGGCGATAGGGTGGCAGCTCGAGGGTGAAGCTCGAGGCTTCGCCTTTGAGGATGGTGCGCGAGAGCGCCCACGACACGAGCAGCGTGAAGAGCACGCCGACGACCACGACCGCCAGCACCGAGCCTGCCGCGGCGAAGCTGGACACCGAGGACGGGAAGGCGGCGGACACGAAGACGATGCCCAGCAGGATGAGTGTCGGGAAGCGGCCGTTACACGGGACGAAGTTGTTGGTGAGGATAGCGATCAAGCGCTCGCGCGGCGAGTCGATGACCCGGCAGGCGATCACACCGGCGGCGTTGCAGCCGAACCCCATGCTCATCGTCAGCGCCTGCTTGCCGTGTGCGCCCACGCGCTTGAACAGCCAGTCCATGTTGAAGGCGGCGCGCGGCAGGTAGCCGAGGTTCTCCAAGATGGTGAACAGGGGAAAGAAGATGGCCATCGGCGGTAGCATGACGGAGACGACCCAGGCCAGTCCGCGGTAAACGCCGTGCCAGAGGAAACCGGTGAGCCACCAGGGTGCGCCGATCGAGTCGAAGAGGCCGGCGGCGAGCGCCTCGAGCCTGAAGAGGACGAAGGCGATGGCCTGGGACGGGTAGTTGGCACCGACGATGGTGAGCCAGAAGACCAGGGCCAGCCCCGCCAGCATGATGGGAATGCCCCAGATCCGGGAGGTGAGGATCCGGTCGAGCTTCGCATCCCAGTTGGGTCCCGCCCGCCTGCCTCTGCGTACCGCGGCTCCTGCGATCGCGCTGGCGTCCTCATAGATCGCGCCCACGATCTCATCACGGAACGAGATGTCGAGCCCGCGCCGCAGACGCTCGGCGCTGACGAGGATATCCTCGGCGGCCGGCTTCGCGGTCGTCGCCATCGCTAGTCCGTCCCGCCCGCGCCGGCGGGCTGCATCGCGTAGGCCTCGACCAGCTCGTCCAGCTCGCCGCCGGCGATGGCCCTCTCGACTCGCTTGTCGCCTTCCAACAGCCGCATGGCCACCCAGCGGGCGTTGGGCAGCCCGGGGTAGGCGGCCTCGACCATCGCCGCCAGCTCCTCGACCGAGCGTGCCGCCTCACCGCGGCCGCGGATGCGGTGAGGCTGCGTCTGGATCGCGCCGCTGGCGACGCCGGCGACCGCCTCGATCAGCTGCGGGATCCCCTGGCCGGTGCGTGCCACCGTCGGGACCACCGGCACGCCCAGGTCCTCTTGCAGCCGCTGGTGGTCGATCTCGATGCCTTTGCGCTCCGCCTCATCCATCAGGTTGAGGCAGAGGACCGCCCTGTCGGTGATCTCGAGGATCTGCAGCGTCAGATTGAGGTTCCGTTCCAGAACCGTGGCATCGACGACGATGATCGTACAGTCGGGACGACCGAACAGGATGAAGTCTCGTGCGATCTCCTCATCGGTGGATGCGCTGAGCAGCGAGTAGGTTCCGGGCAGGTCGACCAGCTTGAACTTCGTGCCCCGGTACTCGAAGCCGCCCTCGGCGCGGGCGACCGTCTTACCGGGCCAGTTGCCCACGTGTTGCCGTAGACCGGTAAGGCTATTGAAGACCGTGCTCTTGCCGGTATTCGGATTACCGGCCAGCGCCGCCAGGTAGTCCCAATCCGCGGTGTCGATCCCCAGCCGCCGTAGCCCCGCGTGCGCCGGAACGCCCGGCTCGACGACGGGGAGCGGCCGCCTGCGGATCGAGCGTGGTCGCTTGGTGGTCACGTGACCGCCTCGATCTCGATCTCGTCACACTGCTCTCTGCGCAGCGCGATCAGCGCTCCCCGCACCCGATAGGCCGTCGGCTCGCCCAGCGGGCCGGGGAACGAGCATTCGACCACGGTGCCCGGCGTCAGCCCGAGGTCGAGCAAGCGCCGGCGGCTCAGACCCTCGCAGCGCAGCGCGATGATGCGGCCGGCCTGGCCCGGCTCCAGCGATGACAGCTTCTGGGGTGGCCGGACCGGATGGGGCAGGCCGGTGACGAACACGTTGCTCGCGAACACAGGCGCCAGCCCGCGCTCCCGCTCGCCGTCCCAGATCACCAGCCGCTCCTTGCCGATCCGGCGAACCTCGATCTGCATGCCGAGCGCCAGCCCGGCCGCCACGATCCCGGCCAACGCTTCCGGTGGCTCATCCTCCAGATGAACGATCCGCGCCGGCCGGCCCACCGGCCAATCGGTCAGCGCGGTCGACTCCACGCGCTCCAATGCCCCGCTGCTGCTCGGGATCGGATCGCCGTGCGGGTCCTGCTGAGGATAGCCGAGCTGCGCCTCCAGCTCGTCGACCTCCTCGGCGCTCAGCGTGTGCTCGCGCCGGTCCGCTGTGGCGTGAACCTCCTCCAACGGCACGCGCAGCTCGTCCGCCAGGTAGCGCTCCAACAGTCGATGGGCACGGACCACCTGCAACGCCGTCCGGTGACCGGCCGGCGATAAGAGCAGCCCGGGGCCCGTCGACTGGACCAGCCCGCCCTCCTCCATCTCCGAGATCAGCTCCAGCGCCCGCCTCACCCTCACGCTCAGCTTCCCCGCCAGCGACTCGGCTGTCGCCAGGGTCCCGCGCAGCTCGCGGGCGTGGATGTGCTTCAGCGCGTCCTCGACCTGCACCCGCTCGGCCAGGCGGCGAGCCCGGCGCAGACGGTGGAGCAGGCCGCGTCGCGGCCAGAAGAGCGCGAGCGCGAGAGCGGCGGCAACGGCGATTAGAGCGAGCCAGGAAATGGCGGTCATTTTTAGTTCTACCTAATATCTGGCTTTAGGTTATACTAAAAGCCGAAATCTAGCGCGAGGGCGCGCTCCGGTCAATCGTGGGGCGGGCGGCGGTCACGCTACGCGTGGTCGAACTGAGCGTGAGTGGTTAGTAGTCGGTCGGCAGGTGCGCGGCCAGCAGGCTCGCCTCGGACGGAACCGTGAGATAGACCGTACCGCGGTGGGGATCGACGGCGAGGTCGGCGGCGCCGAAGACGTTGGGAAAGTCGAGGCGGCGGCGGAGAGTTCCGTCGTCGCCGATGGCGAGCACGACGCTGGGGTGCTCGTCGGGCAGGTTGAGGAGCAGCCAGATCTCGTCGTTGACGCGTGCGGCGTCGGCGACGTAGATGAGCGGTACGAAGCCCGGTGCCTGCAACTCGCGATTCCGCGCGAAGAACCTCTCTTTTATAAGAGTCATCTCAGGCGGGTCGAGTTGCAGCGACCAGCGGATGTTGCCGAGTGCGTCATAGTGTTGTACGACGGCCTCGGCGTTCAGGATGAGCCAGAGTGAGCCGTCGGCGTCGAGGGTGGGTAGCGTCCAGTTGCGCAGTTGCCGCGGCACCTCCCCGTCCATGATCTGGTTTCTGATCGCGGCCATGTCCCAGATCTCGTGACCCGGTACGAGCAGGGTGCCGAAGGTCGGGCCCGGCTGACCGTCGGGTTGGAACGTGAGGGCGAGGGCGTCGCGGCGGAAACCCTGGGTTGGGACGGCGAGGCGTCCGTTCGGGTGGAGGTCGGCGCCACCGATGTAATCGGCCGGCATCGGGTAAGTGCGGACGTAGGTGCCGTCGGTGGTCAGGACCTGGACGCGCCCGTTTCCGCTGTCGAGGACGCGGATCGAGTCGCCGCCGGCCGCGAGCACGCTGGGACGGCTGAACTCGCCGGGGCCGGCGCCCTCGTGTCCGAAGCTGACCGGGTCATCGCCAGTCACTGGTAGGACCACGACCCCGGGCAACTGCCAGTCGAGGACGTAGGCGTTGCCCGCCTGGTCGACGGCGACGTCGGCGGGAGAGGCGAGGGTCCCGCTCTCGAGTGAGACCAGGGTGTCGACCTCGGCTATCACGAGCCGGTCGACGAGGTTGGCGTCGGGCTGGTGGCAGGCGGACCACAGGGACGCGGCGGCGACGAGCGCGGGCATCCGTCGGGCGAGGATCTGTCTGCGTGTGCAGCTGTTCATGGCCGTGTCTCCGGCTGAGTTCCAAGTGGCGGGGTCCTGCCGAGCCCCTACTTGGAAGACGGACCAGCGCTATAGATGGTTGGGCAGGCGGAGCGCGGCCTCGACGAGGACGCGTGCGCAGCTGACGACCGAGTCGAGATCGACCCACTCGACGTCGCCGTGCGCCCCTTCTCCGGCGGGCCCGTAGAGCAGGGCGGGTATAGCGGCGGCGTCGAATACGGCGGCGTCGGTCCAGTAGGCGACGCCGGTCTCATGGGGCCGTGCTCCAGTAATCTCCTTGTGTGCCTCGCGCAGGGAGCGGGCGATGGGCTGATCGCCGGCGCAGACGAGCGGAGCGCGGTGGAAGAAGCAGTCGATCTCGGCCGACTCACCGGCGGCGTCGACTGCGCTCTGCAGTTCGCGCTGTACCTGGTCGAGCGTTTCACCGGGCAGCGTGCGGCGCTCGACCTTCATCCGGCACTCGGGTGCGTACGTGCTGAGTCCGACGCCGCCCTCGATCATCGCGCAGTGTAAGGATGCGGGCCCCAACTCGGGGTGGGTAGCCGGGCGCAGCGTTTCCTGCTCGAAGCGTTCGAGTTCGGTGATGATGCGGCCCATCTTGCCGATCGCGCTGACGCCCACGTCCCAGCGGCTGCCGTGGGCAGCCTGGCCGTGGGTGACGAGCTCGAACCAGACGAACCCTTTGTGGGTGAGTATGATGCGGCCCTCGGTCGGCTCGGTGACGATGCAGGCGTCTGCCTGGTGGTGGTCGACGAAGTGGTCGGCGCCGATGCTCGAGTGCTCTTCGTCGACGACCAGTGCGAGGATCACCTGCCCCAGCAAGTCGGCGTCACGGAGTGCCGCGATGGCGGCCATCGCGGCGGCGGCGCCGCCCTTCATGTCGTAACTTCCGCGGCCGTAAACGCGCCGTCCTTCGACGCGTGGCTCGAATGGCGCGATCGACATGCCGGCGGTGCTGACGGTGTCGCTATGGGCGCAGAGGACGAGGCCGGGACCGGCGGGATCGCCGACCTGGGCCACGAGGTTGGGCCGTCCGGGTGCGACTTCCTCGAGCCGGGCATCGACCCCGTGTTCGGCGAGCCAGTCGCGGGCGAACTCGGCGAGTGCGGCCTCGCCGTTCGACTCGCCGGGGGCGAGGGTCGGATTGACGGACGGGATGCGGATCAGCTCCTGGAGCAGCGCGAGTAGCGCGGAGTCGGAAAGGATGTCAGGTTGCATCGCACGTCTCCCGGTGAGAGGGGCGGCCCGCCCTGAGGGGGGCCGCGGATTGACCGGTGCCGGGAACCGGCAGAGTATATCGAGCCGTTGGTGGCCGAAAGGGGCGCGGAACGGCTGCCTGTCACGACCTATAGACGATTGGCGGAGCGAACGGGTGAAGGTCTTCCTCGAGTGGATTACGCTTGGATTGGGACGGTGGCTGCTGAGGCCGGTGCTCAGGCTCTCGCTGCGCTACGTCGACATCGAAGACCCGTGGGAGCCGACGGACAGGCCGGTGCGCTTTTGGGCGATGGGTGCCGGTTCGGTGAAGCGTTTCTCCTGGTACTTCGAGGGCGAGAGCACGGTAGACGTCGCTTCGGTAGATGAGCTGTGCGACTGGCTGCTCGGTTGCGAGCAGGTACGCGACCCGGACCTGTTCCATGAGGCCGACTACTGGCAGCACCCGGCCACGTTCGAGCAGCTGCGCAAGGGTGACTGTGAGGATTTCGCGCTCTGGGCGTGGCGCAAGCTGATCGAGATGGGGATCGATGCCCGCTTCTTCACCGGTCGCCGCGTCGACGTCCCGGAAGGCAGCTGGCACGCCTGGGTCGTCTTCCGTAAGGACGGACTCGAGTATCTGCTCGAGTCGATCGCGCCGAGCCGAGAGGAGATGGTGCGGCCGCTGGACGAGGTGCGCTCGCGGTATGTGCCCCATTTCTCCGTGGGTAAGGACTTCCGGCCGCAGGCCTACGAAGGATACCTACTCTATCTGAAAGAGGGCGGACTAAGCGGTGGGGACAGCGCGCCGCCGACGATCGGCTAGTGCCCGGGTCGGAGCGCTAGCTTGCCGCGCCCTCGCCGCGTAAGCGCTCGAGGGCGCGGCGCGCCATCTCGACGCGCGGCTGCAGGTCGGCGTCTGCCTGGCCCCACAGCTCGACGAAGCGCGCGTAGTAGCGTACCGCCTCGTCGAGCTCACCGCGGCGCTCGTGCAGCTGGGCCCGGTTGAAGAAGCCGAGTGGCTCGAGCCAGGGGCTCCAGTACAGCGATCCGTAGATTCTGAGCGCCTCCTCTTCGGCGCCGCGCTCTTCCAGCAGTCTGGCCAGCCAGTAGCGCTCGATATCGCGGTAGTCGTACCAGGCGGCGTTGATCATGGCGAGCCCGCGACGCATCAGGTCGATGGCGGCATCGAGGCTGTCGCGTGCGGCGGCGATCCGGCCGCGCAGCGTCAGAGCGCGCCCGCGCAGCGAGCGTGCGGTGATGGAGTCTCCCGCGGCGGCGAGCGAATCGGCGTTCGCCTCGAAGCGAGCGACGAGGTCGGCCGCGTCGGCATTCCGGCCGTGCCGGGCTGCCTCCACGGCGAGAGCCGGCGCAGTGCCGGGATAGGCTGCGGCGAGGCGAGCGACCACGCGTTGTGAGGTGGAGTCGCTGGCGATGCCGAGATGGCGGGCGTTCGCCAACAGGTTGAGGCCCGCCCGGTCCATGTCGCCGCCGGCGAGAGCCATGCTGCGTTGCAGGACATTGATGGCGGTGTCGACCTGTCCGTGCCGCAGGTAGCGCAGCCCGAGTGACCAGAAGGCGGCGGAGCGCTCTTCGTCGGAGAAGCGCGGATCGGCAGCCTCGAGCGCGAGCATCTCGTAGAGCGGCAGCGTTCCGGCGACGACCCGCATCCTGCCCAGTGTCCAGTACATCAGGTCGGCGCTCAACGTGTCGAGTGCGGCCGCGGCGCGGGCCGAGTCGGCGGGCGAGCCGAACTGCAGCGCGGTCAGCAGGCGGAAGGCGTGTGCGTAGTTCGAGGTCGAGTCGAGCGCGAGGTAGCGCTCGGTCCACTGGCGACCGCGGATCGAGTCGTCCTGTTGATACGCGAGCTCGATCAGGTGGATGAGCGCCGGGGCGAAGGACGGGTCGAGCTCGAGCGTGCGCTGCAGCGCTTCCTGCGCCGCGCTCATCGGCTGACCGGCTTGGGCGCCGAGGTGGAAGAGGGCGTCGCCGAGACCGTGCCAGGCCTCGAGATCGTCGGGGTAGCGGGCGGTCAAGTTCCGAAAGAGCGGGATCGCCTGTAAGGATCCGTCTACATCGGCGAGCTTCCAGGCGTGGATGAGCAGGCTATCGCGGGCCGGCAGTCCCCGGCTGTGGCGCTCGGCGGCGGCGAGGTGTGTGGGCAGGCCGTCCGAGCCGAGGCCGAAAGACCAGCCGAGGGCGTGGGCCAGCCGGTAGTGGGCGATGGCGAAGGTGGAGTCGTGTTGGAGGGCGCGATTGAGCGCTTCCTGTGCTTCGGTGAACTGCGAGTGCCGGAACGCCTGCTCGCCTTCGAGGTAGTCGCGGAGTGCCGGGATCGACGCGGTGGTAAGGGCCGACAGTCGGACCTCGGGGATCGCATCGCCCTGCCAATCCTCGCGCAGCAGCTCGATGGTGAGCTGCTCGACCAGTGAGGTGATCTGGTCCTCCGAGCCCGCGACCGCGGCCGAAGCCTCTCGACGCAACCAGCGGACGGAATAGATGTCGGCGGCGAGGCGCACCCTGTCGGGGCCGGTCTTGATCAAGCTGCCGAGGATCACGCGGCTGGCGCCCAACTGGCCGGCGACCTGAGCGGCGATCTCCGGTTCCGGCAGCTCGCCGGGGTTCTCGGCGAGTCGCTGGAAGCGGTTGAGAACGGCGCGCGGGTCGGACGCATTGAACTGGCCGGTGGCGTCTAGGGCGGTGGCCAGCAGGTCTACCAGACCTTCGCGCCACAGCTCGACGTCGTCGCCGACCACGTGGAAGGGCATCACGGCCACGGTGTCCGGACGAAGCTCGCTCCCACGGATCCGCAACCAGACGACTGCCGCGCCGACGCTGCCCAGGGCGAGGAAGGCCAGGACGCCGCCCAGGATGGCCACGCGCCAGGTGAACAGGCGCCGGAACCGCAAGTCCCCCGAGTTGCCGGGATCGGTTTCGGCACCGCGTGCCGGATCGTCGTCCCGCGGCCGGGCCGCCGCCCGAGCCTGATAGAGCGCCGTGAGGGACATGATCGGCAGCCCGATGACCAGGAGTGCCAGGGCGGTGGGGAAGAACCAGCCCGGCAGACCGAAGCGGGCGATCAGCAGGTCGATCGCCTCGAGGATCGCCCAGGACACGAGGACATAGACAGTTACCACGCGCCACAGCGGTGCGGCGCCTGCCTGCTTCATGAGCTTCCTGATGCCGATGGTCGTCATGTCTGCATAAGTCGGCGGGCCGGGTGCGCCGGGCCGCGGCAGTCTCGTCTGGACGGCGCCGGGCCGGGCGTCAACTTGCCCCGTCCCGGTCCCGCATAATCGTGGTGGGCCTGGCCTCCCGGCCTCTCCCTCCCAGATGAACGCAGCGGGCCCGGTTTGGGTTCTGAGCGGCTAGCGGGCCGGCGGCTGCAGGGGGCGAGAGAAGGAGCCGTGCCGGGCGCGCCCGGCACGGCTCCTTCTCTCGCGTGCGCCGATGTGCAGCGACTAGCCGCTGCGGATGTCCTCGGGCCGGATCGGCATTCGTCGGACGCGCGCGCCGGTGGCGGCGAAGATGGCGTTGGCGACGGCCGGCGCGATGGGTGGCAGCGGCGGCTCGCCGATGCCCGTGGGGTTCTCGGTGTTCTTCACGAAGTGGGTCTCGATCTCCGGCATCTCGTCGAGGGTGAGCAACGGGTAGTCGTGGAAATTGCCCTGTACCACACGACCCTGGTCGATAGTGATCGCGCTCTTGAGTGCCGCCGTGAGTCCCATGACGATGGCGCCCTCGACCTGGGCAGCCAGGTCGTCCGGGTTGACCACGATCCCGCAGTCCACCGCGGCGACGACTTTGTGTACCCGGACCGTACCGTCGTCGGCTACCGAGACCTCCGCCACTTCGGCAACCCAGGTTTGGTACGAGTAATGGAGCGCGACACCTTGGTAACGACCGTCGGGCAGCGGCCGGCCCCAACGTGCCTTCTCCGCCGCCAAGCCGAGCACGCCGCGATGGCGCGGCTTGTCATCGAGCATCCGCATGCGGAAGCTGACCGGGTCCGCACCGACGGCTGCGGCGAGCTCGTCGAGGAAGCACTCATTGCCGAACGGTGTCTGCGAGTGGTAGACCGAGCGGAGATAGCTGATCGGTATCGCCGTGTTCGCCATGCAGTAATCGACATGGAGGTTGGGGATCGCGTAGGGAAGCTCGGTGGCGCCGCTGGTCGCCTCGTAGGCCGCGCTGCGCAGGTCGCCGCCCTGCAGCGTTGCGGCGATGGACGGTGCGACGACACGGTGCTTCCACGCCACCAGTCTGCCCGAGTCGTCCAGACCGCCGGCCAAGATGTGGCGACTGGCCGGCCGGTAGTAGCTGTGGTGCATGTCGTCTTCGCGCGTCCATACCACCTTTACCGGTGCTTGGGCCGCCTTCGAGACGTGGACCGCCTCGAGCACGAAGTCGGGTAGCAAGCGCCGCCCGAAGCCGCCGCCGCTGAACTCTACGTTCAGCGTAACGTCCTCGGGCGCGTAGCCGAACTCGGCCGCCACCGCGCCGTGCGCCCACTGCGGTGCCTGGGTCGGCGCCCAGATCTCGCAGCGGTCTTCCCGGGCGTGGGCGGTGCAGTTCATCGACTCGAGTGGCGCGTGGACTATGTAAGGGACCTCGTATACGGCTTCCAGCACTCGCGGCGCGCCGGCCAGCGCCGCCTCGACGTCGCCGTCGTCGCGCGTGACGAAGCCTTCCTCCTGCTGCTTCTCGTCGAACAGCTGGGCGATCCTGGCGCTGCTCAAGTCGGCCGCATCGCCGTAGTCGTACTTGGTGTTGAGCGCGCGGCGGCCCTTGATCGCCGCCCAGGAGGATTCGGCGAGCACGGCGACGCCTGTCGGCACCTGGACGACGCCGCGCACGCCGGCGATGGCCCGGGCGGCGGCCTCGTCGTAGGCGGTCACGGTTCCGCCGAAGACGGGGCAGCGGTCGACGCAGGCGAAGAGCATGCCCGGCAGCGTCCTGTCCATCCCGAAGGTCAGGCTCCCGGTGACGCGCGCCGGGTGGTCGAGTCGCTGTCTCGGCGTTCCGATGATATGGAAGTCCTGCGGGTCCTTGAACGCCGGGTCGTCGGGTACGGGCAGCGCCGCCGCGCTCTCCGACAGCTCGCCGTAGCCGAGCGAGCGGCCGCTCGACTCGTGGACGACCCGGCCCAACGAGGTGCTACAGGTTGCCGGGTCGACGCCCCACGTCTGGGCGGCGGCGGCGGTGAGCATGGCGCGCGCCGTGGCGCCCGCGGTGCGCAGCGGCCGCCACGAGGTCCGCACCGAAGTGCTGCCGCCCGCGGTCTGCGAGCCGTAGATCTGAGCGTCGACGGCGGGCAGGAAGACGCGCTCGAACTTCGGCCACTCGATGTCGAGCTCGTCGGCGATGATCTGCGGCAGGGCGGTGCGTGCGCCCTGGCCCATGTCGGGCCGGTGCACCCAGAAGGTTACCTCGCCGTCGGGGGCGACACGCAGCCACACGTTCGTCAGCGGCTCGGCGCCGGTCGCGGCGAAGCCGTCACCGACGAACGGGAGGTGGAACCCGAGGACCAGCCCCGTGCCCGCCGCGCCGGTGGCCTTCAGGAAATCGCGCCGGCTGACCTTGGTGATCTTAGTCATGTCACACCTCCTCGGCGGCGCGGTGGATGGCGCGGCGAATCCGCTGGTAGGTCCCGCAGCGACACAGGTAGGGCGACATCGCCTCATCGATCTCGGCGTCGCTGGGGTTCGGGCTCTTCGCCAGCAGCGCGACGGCGGCCATGATCTGCCCGGGTTGGCAGTAGCCGCACTGCGGCACCTGCTCGGCGATCCAGGCCCGCTGCACCGGATGGCCGCCGTTCGCCGAGAGGCCCTCGATCGTCGTGATCTCGACGCCCTCGGCGCTGGAGACCGGGATGGCGCACGAGGGTACGGGCTCGCCGTCCATGTGGACGGTGCAGGCGCGACAGATGCCGGCGCCGCAGCCGTATTTGGTGCCGGTGAGACCGATCGTGTCGCGCAGCACCCAGAGCAGCGGCGTGTCGGGGTCGACGCTCACGGTGTGGCTCTCACCGTTGACCATGAGGGTGAACCGAGCCATACGCACACTCCTTCTGACCGAGGCGGTTGGCCCCTTGCGATTTGACGCGCGGGGCGGCGGCGACTGCGTAACTGGCGTCCGCCGCCGGCAGCTTGAACAACGGAGTCACGGCAATATGGCGCCTGCGGCTCCGGCTAACAACGATCGCCGGAAGTGCAGCGGGCGGCGGCTCGCGCCACCGCCCGCGCGTGTCTCTTCCGAGTCTGAAGCCTTTAGGCCGCGGCTGCAGACGCCGGTGTGGCGGCAGTCTCCGCCTTTATGGCCGCCAGCGCCATGGAGATCGGGATGAGCACCATGGTCAGGAAGAAGAAGCGGGCGCCGGGCAGGACCACGGTCGGCGCGAAGATCCCGACCAGCGCGGCGATCGTCAGCGGCAGCAGCCCGATGAGCGCGCCGGCGAGCATGAGGTTGAGCCCGAAGCGGGAGCGCTCGTCGGGCGTCGCCTTGATGAAGCTGTGGATGAGCGCCCAGAGGGCGAGGCCGAAATAGAGGACGATGAAGAGGCCGAACATCGTGACTGCGAATCGGTTGAAGCCGCTCGTGCCGGGTGGTGCGAACCCGATCAGGTAGAGTGCGAAGAGCGCTACCAGCAGCGCCGGCAGGTACAGAAGCTTGGTGGTGTGCCGTCTCTCCATAATCGCTTTCGGCTTCGGGAACTCCGTCAAGAAGTGGAGTAGGAAGGCGAAGCCGAAGATGGCCACCACGAGGCCCAGCGCGGTGAAGGTGCTGCGCACGGCGTACGACTCGAAGTACGGCCCCACGAAGAACCCGGTGCCCAGGAAGAGTCCCATGAGGGCCAGCAAGGTGGCGCTGCGGCTCGGCGCCTTCAGGTAGGCGAACAGGCCGAAGCCGACGAAGCAGAGGCCGATGAAGAACGCCGCCCAGGTCAGCGCCACGTCGCGGCCCAGCGGCGCGCCGTAGGTGATGGCGACCTCTCTCGTGGCCGGCGCTCCCTCGCCGGCCGCCAGCGCCGTCGCCGCCCGCTGCTCGACCACCAGCGTGCGCGTCTCACCGACCTGCGGTCGGCCCAACTGGCCGATCGCCCGCGTGTCCTCGACCGGGATGCCGCTGATGCTTCTGATGTAGTCGCCGACCGCCAGTCCCGCCGCCCGGGCGGGACTCCCCTCCTCGACCTGCGTGACCGTGTTGTTCCCGTCGGTGAGGTAGCCGGAGTAGGGCACGTTTCCGGCGTCGAGTACGCCGAAGACGCCCCAGAGGACGAAGAGGGCCGCCCCGACGAGCATCGGGGTCCTGTAGGCTGCCGCTTTCCGCTCCATGATGAGTCTCCTCCATGGCAGATGGGATTCGCGCGAGGCGCGAGTGCGCGCTCGCCGGCGTTCGAGCTGCGAACGCCTGCCTCGGTCGATCCCACCTGCCCGGAGGACGCGCTCGGCACGACGGTCGGTGCCGAGCACCCTGCCGCACCACCCTACGGAAGGCGGCCGTGTTTGGTTTTGGCGGAGACTGACGCCGGGCGTAGCCAGGTCGGAGGCAGTTGCTAGATTTGTCCTCTTCATATCCGATTTGGGAGGGACCCGAGTGGGGCTGTTCGACGGAAAGACAGCGCTGGTCTTCGGCGTGGCCAACGAGCGGTCGATCGCCTGGGGCATCGCCCAGGCGCTACACCGCGAGGGCTGCGAGCTGGCGTTCGGCTACGGCGCGCCGATGCTGGAGAAGCGAGTGCGGCCGCTGGCGCAGAGCGTCGGCGCCAGGCTGGTCGAGCTGTGCGACGTCGGCGACGACACGGCCATCGAGCGGGTCTTCGAGAAGGTGGAGGAGACCTACGGGACAATCGACGTGCTGGTCCACTCTGTCGCCTTCGCCGACCGCCGCGACCTGCAGGGCCGCTTCGTCGAGACCAGCCGTGACGGCTTCAAGATGGCCCTCGACATCAGCGCCTACTCTTTGGTGGCGCTCACCCGGGCGGCGGAGCCGCTGATGCCGAACGGCGGCTCGATCCTGACGCTCACCTACTACGGCTCGGTGAAGGTCGCGCCACAGTACAACGTCATGGGCGTGGCGAAGGCCGCACTCGAGGCTTGCGTCCGCTACCTCGCCGCCGACCTCGGTCCCAAGGGGATCCGGGTGAACGCGATCTCCGCCGGGCCGATCAAGACGCTCGCGGCGTCAGGCGTCGGCGGCTTCAAGAAGATCCTCACCTACTCGGAGCAGGCATCGCCGCTCCGCGCACTCATCACCGCCGAGGACGTCGGTAATACCGCGCTGTGGCTGCTCAGCGACTGGAGCCGCGGCGTCACCGGCGAAATCGTCTACGTCGATGCCGGCTGGAACATCATGGGGCTCACCGTGCCGATCGATAAGCTCGGCGAAATCTGAGGAGATCGAATCGTGGTCGTTACCGATTCCATCGAGCTGCAGACGCGTGGCCACGCCGACATGCTCGACATCACCGGCGAGGTGGCGGCGAAGGTGAGGGAGAGCGGAGTGGGCTCCGGTATCGTGACCGTCTTCTGTCCCGGCTCCACCAGCGCGGTCACCACCATCGAGTACGAGTCGGGCGCGCTATCCGACCTGCAGCGTCTATTCGACGAGATCGTTCCTCCGGATCGCGACTACGCCCACAACCGCCGCTGGGGCGACGGGAACGGGCACTCCCACGTGCGCGCGGCGCTGCTCGGCCCCTCGCTCACCGTGCCGGTCGTCGCCGGCGAGCTGCAGCTGGGCACCTGGCAGCAGATCACCTACTGCGACTTCGACAACCGCAGCCGGTCGCGGCGTCTGATCGTGCAGATCGTCGGAGAGTAAGGGTCGCCTGATCGGGGTTGACGGGGCGGGAGTGTTATATTATAGTGTCGTCGCTACAATGTAGTATTTTCGTTACGTCTTGGACCCGACGCCCGGTTCGGTATGAACGGATCAGCTAGGGCACCCGAACTGACTAAATCCGAGCTTGCCGTCCTCAAGGTTCTCTGGCGGGAGGGTGAGCTGAGCGCGCGGGAGGTCCACGAGGGATTGCCGGACGCCCTGGCGTGGGCCTATTCGACCACGCGGACGACGGTGGACCGAATGGCGGGCAAGGGGCTGCTGGCGAAGCGGAGCTTCCACGGCATCTACCTGTACGAGGCGCGGATCTCGCGGCCGGCGGGCCTGGCGGGCGTGGTGCGGGATCTGGCGGATCGAGTTCTGGAGATGGACTACGCGCCGGTGGTCTCGCTGTTCGCTGAGGCCAACGATCTGAGTCCGGAGGAGGTGGACGAGCTGGAGCGCCTGCTGGAGGAGGAGAGCTAGCCGTGTGGTCCGAGCTGTTGGGCGGGATGTCGGCGGCGGCGGACCGTCTGGTCTGGATCGGCCGCTGGGAGTTGCTGTTTTCGATCGTGCTCTTCGTCATCGTGTTGGGCCTGACGGGTGTGTTACGGAACGCCTCTCCGGTCTTGAGGCACGCGCTGTGGGGCCTGGTCCTGTTGCGACTGGTTCTTCCGGTCGGTCTGACGTCGCCGGTGAGCATCGGGAGCATCGTCTCGCAGGGGACACAGGCGACGGGGGTGGAATCCTTCTGGATGGGTGAGTGGCCCGAGCTGCAGGGAGTGAGCGGCGCAGAAGGTCTGGGCGGTCAGGTGACGGGTACTGAAAGCGCAACGTGCTCGAGTGGTCTTCCGGTCGTAGCACTGTGGCTGGTGGGTGTTGTGGCTGTCGGGGCCGCGCTGGTGAAGAGGCGGCGTCGCTACACGAGGGCGATTCGAGACGCGCAGCCGGTCCTTGATGCTCGTGCATGCAACGTAGGCGAGACTTGGCGAGAGAGATTCGGCGTGCGCCGGACCGTTCGTCTCGTGACATCCGGCGAGCTGGGCACGCCGTTCACCTGGGGCAGCGTGCGGCCGGTTATCTATCTACCGGAGACGGTCCTGCGACACGAGGACGACGCCGTACTGCAGTCGGTGATCGGTCATGAGATGGCGCACATCAAGCGGTGGGACGACCTACAGCTCGTGCTTCAGCTCATTTTCTCGGCACTGTACTTTTTCAACCCGGTGGCTTGGCTTTCAGCGGGTCGTATGCGCGAGGAGGCTGAGCGCATCTGTGACGGGCTGGTGCTGTCGCAGGGCGCGCTGGCGCCGGCGGCCTACGGGCGGAGCATCGTCGAGGTGGCGCGGCTGGGACTCGCGGGCGAAACGGGCCCAGTGCCGGCGTTGAGTAACAGCAAGAAGAGGCTTCAGGTGAGGATAAGGTCGATTGTGAAGATGAGTTCGGTGGGGGCTCGCCGTAGTCGGTTCGGGTACTCGCTGCCCGGCGCGTTGGCGCTCGGAGTGTTCCTTCTTCCCATGGCCGGCGGAGTCCACACCGACAGCCCGCTCAGCGGTGACGACGGGCCCGTCGTGCTCTCTCAGGCGGCGAGCGTCGCGCTCGCCAACCCGATGCCCGGTTCGCGTGTCAGCGCCCGATGGGGCCCGATGCGTAGTCCCTTCACCGGTGAGGTAGTACATCACCGGGGCATCGACTTGGTGGGTCGAGCGGGCGCCCAGGTTCACGCGGCTGGCGACGGCTTGGTCGAGGCGGCGACGGCGGAGTACTCAGGGGGCGCTGATCACGGCACGGTCGTCGTCCTCGACCACGGCGGTGGGATCAAGACATTCTACTCGCACCTGGGGAGCCTGGCCGTGCAGGAAGGTCAGCGCGTTTCGCGGGGTGACGTGCTGGGCACGCAGGGCACGACGGGGCGGACCACGGGTCCGCATCTGCATTTCGAGGTGTGGTTGAACGGCGAGTACGTGGACCCGGGTCTGTATGTAGCTGAGTGGCGTACGGGCGGTGCGGTTCGCTAGCACACGCTCGACGACTAGAACTCGAGCTCCTCGTCGTCGTCGCCGCTGATACCGAGCACGTCACGGGCCTCGTCGAGGATCTCGGGCGCGACGTAGATGGTGGCGCCGGGGAACAGCGGGCCGTGCAGCATCCCCTCGGCGGACTGGATCAGGTAGGGTATCCCCGCATTCTTCAGCAGGACGGCGGCGGCTTCCGCCTCCGTCTTGGTCCTGTAGTTGGCTAGTTTCACGGCATCCTTCATGGCAGGATCATAGGGCGGGCCGGCCCGCTGTCAAACGGATCGGCGTGCGGCGAGCCGAATATCGCGCGCGCTGGCGTGTAACTGGAGGTAGGCCGGCGGTCGTGCTGACACTCTGTGGAGGGCCGCTTCGTACGGGGGAATGTTGAAACGAAATGGCCGCCTAGCGCATCTAAGGTTAGGAGGTCAATCTTAGGGTATCAGCCCCGACCTGGCCCAATAACGCCAACACTAGAGCATCATGGGATTCAGCCGCCGTACACTAGGCATCGTCACCGTCGTGATCATCCTGCTGGGCGCCCTGGGCGGGATCTACATTCGGCTCCGCGCTCTGCAGGCCGAAGAGGAGGACAGCACCGTCGCCGCCGCCACAGAGGGCGAGGCGCAGGAGGTGGAGTCGGCGCAGGCATTCCGCTCCGATATCGCCATCCCGGTGGGCGCCGCGCCGGTGCTGCGCGACACGCTGGTGATGAGCGTCAGTGCCGCCGGCCAGGCCCAGGCCCTCGCCCGCACCCTGCTCGCCGCCGAGGTCGAGGGCCCGGTGACCCAGGTCCTCGTCCACGAGGGCGACTGGGTCCGGCAGGGCCAGGTCCTGGTGCGTATTGACCCGGAGCGCTTCGCCTTCGAGTTGGAGCGGGCGCGCGCGCAGCTCGAGACGGCGGAAGCCAGTTTCGCCGAGCTGACGCTGTTCGACGACGAGATCGAGGACGAGGAACTGCGCGCCGAGCGCCGGCGCCTGGCGCGCGCCCGCAGCGGGCTGGCTGGCGCCGAGGTCGGTGTACGCGAGGCGGAGCTCAACGTCCAACGTGCCACGGTACGGGCGCCGTTCGCGGGCGCCGTCGCGAACCTGGCGATCGTGCCGGGTGAGCGGTTGGCGCAGCGCGACTCGATCGTCGAGATCGTCGATCTGAGCCGGATCAAGATCGAGGTGCAGGTGCTGGAGACCGAGGTCCCGTATCTGGAGGAGGGCCGTGAGGCGCGGGTCACGCTCTCCGCCTTTCCCGATACCGTGCTGGGCGGCCAGGTCGTCTCGATCAACCCGGTGGTCGACCCGCGGACGCGTACGGCGCGGGTGACGGTGATGTTGCCGAACCCGGAAGGCGCGGTGAAGCCGGGCATGTACGCGCGGGTCAGGATCGCCGCACGGCTATTCCCGAATCGGACTATGGTGCCGAGCGAGTCGATTCTCGAGCGCGACAATCGCACGCTGGTCTTCCTGTTCGAGCCGGAAGGCGACTCATCGCAGGGGCTGGCGAAGTGGACCTATGTGACTACGGGACTCGAGAATGAGGAGTACACCGAGATCGTCCCGGGCGAAGGTACGACGATGCTCGAGCCCGGCCAGCTGGTGCTCACCGACGGGCACTACACGCTCATACACGACGCGCGCGTCAGGATCGTGGAGGATGTGGCTGAGGCGCGGGGCTGAGCGGGCGCTGCCGCTGCTGCTCGCCCTGGCCTGCAGCGCCGGGCCGCTGAGCGGCCAGACCACCGATACGGTGTTGACGCTCTCGGATGCGCGGCTACTGCTCGAGGGTAGCAGCCCGCAGTACCGGTCGGCGCTGGCCTCGGCGGACGCCGCCGGCCAAAGCGTCTGGACCGCTTGGGGCGCGCTCATCCCCTCCGCATCGCTGTCGGCGTCGTTCAGGAAGAGCGAGTTCACCACCAAGACGTACCTGGATCCGACGGGGGTCGTACAGGAGCTGGAGGATCCGATCACCGACGTCTCGAAGTCCGCCAGTCAAGGCTTGAGCTTCAACTGGCGGGTCTTCAACGGTGGCAGCAACATCTTCGACATCGGCGCCGCCAACGCCGAGGCGCGGGCCGCCGATCTGGCGGCGATCGCCAGGCTCGTCCAGCTGCAGTCGACGATGGAGACCCAGTTCTACGAGGCGCTGAAACAGCAAGAGCTGGCGCGGCTGGCGCGGGAGCTGCTGGAGGCGCGGCGCCGCGACCTGGAGCTGACGCGGGCGCGTTTCCGGATCGCCGCGGTGGATCAGGCGGCGGTGCTACAGGCGGAGATCGAGGTCGGCCGACAGGAGCTGGAGGTGCTGCGCGGCGAGCAGTACGCCGAGGCGGCGCGGCGCGAGCTTTCGGCGACGATCGGCCTCGGCGAGGAGATCACCTACGAGTTGCGCGATACGGCGGTCGTCTTCGACCCGACCGTATTGTCCCCGGACCAGCTGGTGCGGGCGGCTCGCGAGTCGAGCCCGGAGCTGGCGCGTCGCGACGCCGACGTGGACGCCCGGAACCGCAGCCTCTGGTCGGCCCGCGGCAGCTGGCTGCCCAGCCTCGACATCTCGCTCGGCCTGAGCCGCTCGGAGAACCTCGGCGCCGAGGGCGACCTCTTCACACTCGACCCGCGTAACACGGGCGAGAGCTGGAGCTTCACCCTGAGCTGGCCCTTGTTCAACGGCTTCGACAAGAAGGTGCGAACGGCGCGAGCCTCGTCGCAGCTGCAGCAGGCGCGACACGACAGGCAGGCGAGCCTGCTAAGCGTGGAGAAGGAGGTGCGTAACGAGTACGACGCCCTGGTCACCGGCTATCAGTCGGTCCGGCTGCAGGAGCGTAACGTCGAGCTGGCGCGTGAGTCGGTCCGGCTGACCACCGAGCGCTACCGAATCGGCGTCGCCTCCTATATAGAGCTTCAGCAGGCGACCTCGCAGGCGACGCAGACGGAGCAGGGTCTGATCAACGCGCGCTACGAGTTCATGAAGACGCTGGCGCGTCTGCAGGCTGCGGTGGGCCGCCCCATCGTCGTACCGCAATAGAGCGAGTCGCCGATGGCGCTACCTGACCTCTCGATCCGCCGGCCCGTCGCCACCGCGATGGCGTTCCTCGCCATCATCATGCTGGGTGTCATCGCCTTCTGGCGCCTGCCGGTGGATCTGCTGCCCGACGTCGCGTTTCCTACCCTGACCGTCTGGACCCAGTACCCCGAGGCGGGCCCCTCGGAGGTCGAGCGGTTCATTACCGAGCCGATCGAGAGCGCCGTGTCGCGGGTACCCGGCGTCAAGTCGGTCAGCTCGGTGAGCCGCGAAGGCGCGTCGCAGGTCCTGCTCCAGTTTCTCTGGGGCACCGACATGGAGTTCGCGACGCTGAACGTGCGGGAGCGGCTCGACAATGTGCGCTATAACCTGCCGGAGCGGGCGGAGCGCCCGACGATCCTGCGCTCCGATCCGACCAGCGAGCCGGTGATGACGCTGGCCGCCACCTCGGAGACGAGCGACCTCTGGGAGCTGAAGGAGGTCGCCGAGAACGTCTTCAAGCGGCGGCTCGAGCAAGTCGACGGCATCGCCCAGGCCGCGGTGGCCGGCGGTCTGGAGCGTGAGATCCACGTACAGGTGGATCCCGGTCGGCTGGAGGCGCTGGATGTGACGATCGACCAGGTCTCGCTGGCGCTGGACGCGGCGAACTACAGCGCGCCGGGCGGCAACATCCGGCGCGGCCGCTATCGCTACTCGCTGCGGGCGCTGGGCGAGTTCCAGACGGTGGCGGAGATCGGCGAGACGGTGGTGGGTCGGGGCGCCGATGGCTCGGTCGTGCTGCTGCGCGACGTCGCCGCGGTCGAGGACGGGTTCGCGGACCGCGAGACGATCGCGCGCTACAACGGCCACGAGTCGGTGGGACTGCTCCTATATAAGGAGGCGGGCTCCAATACGGTGCAGGTCGCGGAGCGGGTGGACGAGGTGCTCGAGCAGTTGCGGCTAGAGTATCCGGCGGTCGAGCTGGCGATCGCGTCGTCGCAGGCCGGGTTCATCCGCGACGCGATCTCGAACGTCGTGCAGGCTCTGGCGTTCGGTGCCGTGCTCGCCTTCCTGGTGCTCTTCCTGTTCCTGCACGATGCGCGCTATCCGGTGGCGATCTCGCTGTCGATCCCGATCAGCGTGATCCTGACCTTCGGGCTGCTCTACCTGACCGGCGTGAGCCTGAACATCATGAGCCTGGGCGGCCTGGCGCTCGGGGTCGGGATGCTGGTCGACAACTCGATCGTTGTGCTCGAGAACATCTTCCGGCACCGGGAGCGCGGGCTGGCGGCGGCGGCGGCGGCCGGGCTGGGCGCGCGCGAGGTGCAGGCGGCGATCACCGCCTCGACGTTCACCACGATCGCCGTGTTTGGGCCGATCATCTATGTGAAGGGTGTGGCGGGCGAGCTGTTCAAGGACCTGTCAATCGCGGTGGCGGTCTCGCTGCTCGCCTCGTTGCTCGTCGCGCTGACTCTGCTGCCGATGATCGCCGCGCGCATCCGCGGAGCGGGTGGTGAGCAGGCGGACGCGGGCGCCGGCGCGGACGAGAGAGAGGTCGTCTATCCGAGGTCCCGGGCGGGCGGCTACGAGCCCGGCCGCCTCTTCCCGCCCGTCGGTCGCTACGTGCAGGAGGCGCGGGCGCGCTACGGTGGCCGGGTGGGCTGGTGGCGCTGGCCGGCGATCCTGACGGGCTGGATCGGCCTGCTGGTCGGGTCGGTGTTCAAGCTGGGCTTCGCGCTGGCCGCCGCGCTGGTCAAGTTCTGGGGCGGCTTGATCGCCAGGCCGCTGGTCGCGCTGAGCCGGCCGGTATTCCGGGTGTTCGACCGCTGGTTCGACCGGTTCGCCGACCGCTACCACCGGCTGCTCGAGTGGGCCATCGATCATCGGGGCGCCACACTGGCTATGGCGGCCGGGGTGTTCGCCCTGGCGGTGCTCGCCGGTTACGGGCTGCCGCGCGATCTGTTGCCGCGCGTCGATGAGGGCTCGTATCGCGCGCGGATCGAGCTGCCGCTGGGCACACCGCTCGAGACGACCGATGACGTGGCCGGTCAGCTGGAGGCCGTAGCGCTGGAGGACGATGCGACCGACGCCGCCTTCGCACGGGTGGGGCGCGCCGAGGCGGCGGAGGTGACCGAGCGCGAGGCGACCGGTGTGAACACGGCGGCCCTCGACATCCGTCTGCACGCCGGCGAGCGTACGGCCCCGGCGGTGCGGCGGCTGCGCGCCGGCATCGGCGACCTACTGAGCGGCGAGGCGCTGACGATCGAGACGGGTCGGGCGACCGAACTGGGCCGCGTGCTCGGTGCCGGCGAAGCGGACGTCGCGGTACGGATCCGCGGTGAGGATCTCGAGGCGGCGCTCGCTGTGGCGCGTGAGATCGAGGATCGGCTGATCGCGCTGCCCATGCTGACCGGCGTGCGTATCGGACTGTTGCGGGGCCAGCCGGAGGTCGAGATCGAGATCGAGCGTGAGCGCGTGGCGCGCCACGGGCTCACCGTGCGCGAGGTGGCCGACGCGATCGAGGCGTACATGCGCGGCTTGGTGGCGACCCGCTTCGTCGACTTCGATCGCCGGATCGATGTGCTGGTGCGGCCACCGGAGGAGATCCGGCGCGAGTTCAACAATCTGCTCGAGTTCCAAATCGGCGGTGTTCCGGTGAGGGAGCTCATCACCTGGCGCGAGACGCTGGCGCCGGTGGAGGTGCTGCGCGACGGCCAGGGCCGCGTGGTGCCGGTCTATGCCGATGTGGCGGAGGGCGGCCTCGACGCGGCCGTCGCCGCCATCGGTTCGGCGCTCACCGACCTCGAGGTGCCGCCGCGCATGCGCTACGAGGTGGGCGGCGTGAACGAAGAGATGCGCGAGTCGTTCCAGTCGCTGGCGCTCGCCTTCGGGCTCGCGCTGGCGCTCGTCTTCATGATCCTCGCCGCACAGTTCGAGTCGGTCGTCCACCCGTTCACCATCATGCTGGCTGTGCCGCTGGCGGCGATCGGCGCGGTGGCGGCGCTGATGATCGCCGGTGACGGGGTGAACGTGATGAGCCTGATCGGCTTCGTGATACTGGTGGGGATCGTGGTGAACGACGCGATCATCAAGGTCGACTTCATCAACCAGTTCCGGCGCGAGGGGCATGAGCTGCGCGAGGCGATCCTGGAAGCGGGCCGCGTGCGGCTGCGTCCGATCATCATGACCACGGCGACGACGGTGCTGGGGCTCACGCCACTTGCGCTGGGCATCGGCGCCGGTGCGGACCTGCGGGCGCCGCTGGCCGTGGCGGTGATCGGCGGCCTGATCTCGGCGACGCTGCTCACCCTGATCGTGGTCCCGGTCATCTACGCCACCCTCGAGGGCCTGCGGGGATTGGCGGGTGCGCGGGCGACGGCGAGCCCGGAGGCGGCGTCGTGATTCGGTTGTCGATCAACCGGCCGACGACGATAGCGATGATCTACATCGCCATCGCCGTCGTGGGCGTTGCATCGTTCCTCGACATCCCGGTCGAGCTGCTCCCCGATGTCGAGTACCCGCAGCTCAGCATCAACACGACCTGGGCGGGCGCCTCGCCCGAGGTGGTCGAGGCCTTCCTGACCGCACCACTCGAGTCGGCGACCCAGCAGGTCCGCGGCGTGCGCAATATCGAATCGGAGTCGAGCGAGGCGCAGTCGAGCATCACCGTCGAGTTCGCCTACGGCACCGACATGGACTTCGCGCGCCTCGAGCTGGGCGAGCGGATCCAGGCGATCCGCGAGGAGCTGCCGCCCGACGTGCGGCCGCAGATCACGCTCTACATCCCGCGCGAGTTCCAGACGGGCGAGCGCGTGGACATGCGGTACACGTTCTCCGGCAGCTACACGTTCGAGCACCTGCGCAAGTACGCGGAGGAGGAGCTGCGGCCGCAACTGGTGGCGCTGGACGGGATCGAGGAGGTGGCGGTCTGGGGCGGCGAGGACCGCGAGATCCGGATCGAGCTGGACCGCGGCCGCATGGAGGCGTTCGGCGTGCGGCCCTACGACGTCGCTCAGGCGCTGGGCGCGGCGGAGCTGATCCGCACCGCCGGCAAGCTGCGCCGCGAGAACACCGAATGGGTGGTCTCGATCCGCAACGATGTCGAGGCGGCGGCGGAGCTCGAGTCGCTGATCGTCGTGCCCGACACGCTGGGCACCGGCGAAGTGGTCCGCGTCGCCGATATCGCCAGGATACACGACAGCACCGCCGACCCGACACAGTACTTCCGGATCGACGGGCGTCCGGCGATCATGATCGCGCTGGTCCGTGGCGTGGGCACGAACGCGCTGCGCGTGGCCGAGGAGGTGAAGGCGAAGGTCGACGAACTGCGCGGCGAGCTGCTGGCCGGCACGCGGCTGACACTCGAGTACGACGGCAGCCGCGAGATCGAGCGCCAGCTGACCGACCTGCGGCTGCGGGCGCTGGCAGCGGCGATCGTCATCTTCCTGGTCCTGCTGCTCTTCCTCGGCTCGTTCCGCACCGCCGGGATCGTCTTCGCCACCGTCGTCTTCTCGGTGCTGATCGCGATCAACCTGCTCTACTTCGGGAAATTCAGCCTCAACGTGCTGACGATGGCCGGCCTGGCGATGGGGTTCGGCTTGATGGTCGACAACTCGATCGTCGTCCTAGAGAACATCTACCGGCGTCGGCGCGCCGCCGGTGAGGCGGCGGGCGAGGCGGCCGACAAGGGGACCCGGCAGGTGGCGCTGCCGATCGTGGCCGGCACCCTGACGACGGTGATCGTCTTCCTGCCGTTCCTCTACCTGCAAGGCGAGCTCAGGCTCTATTACCTGCCGTTCGCCTACGCGGTCGGCTTCAGCCTGCTGGCCTCGCTGTTCGTGGCTTTCAGCTTCGTGCCGGGCCTGGCGGCACGCGCCCTGGCGGGCGGCGGCCCGCGTGGCCGGTTGGGCGAGCGGCTGCCGTTCTACGTGCGGTTCTATCGCGGGATCCTGTCGTTCGCGCTGAACCATCCGATCATCGTCATCCTGCTGACCGCCGGCGCGTTCGCCGGCAGCTACCGGCTGTTCGACAAGCACGTGGTGAAGGGCGCGATCTGGGGCCGCGGTTGGGGCCAGGAGACGTATATCCAGATCATCTTCAACATGCCGCGCGGGGCGGAGCTGCAGCGCACCGACCGGCTTGTTCGCGAGTTCGAGAACAAGTTGAGCACGATCCCGGAGATCGAGCGTTTCACGGCCAACGTGATGCCGGAACGCGCCTACATGGAGGTCACCTTCCCCGACTCGTTGGAGAACACGTACGTGCCGGTCGCCATCAAGGAGCAGATGGTGGCGTACTCGTATCTGTTCGCCGGCGCCGAGGTGCGGGTCTACGGGTTCGGGCCGTCGTTCTACGGCGGCGGCGGCTCACCGCCCACCTACACGATCAAGCTGCTGGGCTACAACTACGAGATCGTCCGCGAGATCGCCGAGGACCTGGCGCGCCGGCTGAGCCGCTTCAACCGCGTGCGCGAGGTCGACACCAACGTCAGCAGCTGGTGGTGGAGCGACAAGGCGTTCGAGTTCTTCCTCAGCGTGGACCGACCGCGACTCGCCGGCTACGGGCTGTCGGTCGAAGAGCTGCTCCGCTACGTCTCGAGCAACGTCCAGGGTCAGGTGAGCCTCAACCGCATCAAGGTGGGCGGCGAGGAGATCACCTACTCGGTCAAACTCGAAGGCTATCAGAGCTTCGACTTCACCGACCTGCAGGAGCTGCTGGTGCCGACGGCGACCGGCGAACGCGTCCGACTGTCGGACGTGGCGCAGGTCGGGCGCCGCGAGGTGCTGAACCGGGTGGTCCGCGAGAACCAGCAGTACCAGCGGCTGGTGGGTTGGGAGTTCCGCGGGCCGCGCAAGCTGGGCGACCAAATCCGCGACGTCGCGGTCGACGCGACGCGGCTGCCCGCCGGCTACTCGATCGAGAAGGAACGCGACATCTTCTGGACCGACGAAGAGCAGCGGCAGATCTACATGGTGCTCGCCTTCGCGGTGGTCCTGATCTACCTGGTCACGGCGTCGCTGTTCGAGTCGTTGCGCGCGCCGTTCGTCGTGCTGCTCACCGTGCCGCTGGCGCTGATCGGCGTATTCCTGATCTTCTTCTACACGAACGCGTCGTTCACCCGCTCGGCCTACATCGGTGTCATCATGATGGCCGGCATCGTGGTGAACAACGCGATACTGGTCGTCTACCACATCAACGAGATCCGCCGCGCGGGCAGCGAGCTCAAGGAAGCGATCATCCAGGGCACGCTGGAGCGGGTCCGCCCCATCCTGATGACGACGCTGACCACGGTGGTGGGCTTGCTGCCGCTCATTCTGTTCAGCGAGACGATCGACGCGACGATCTGGAACGCGCTGGCCCTGGCGACGATCGGCGGACTGATCGCCAGCACCATCTTCGTGCTCACCAGCATCCCCGTACTGTACTACCTGTTCGAGCGGCGCGGCGCCGCTCGGGCCGCTGCACCTGCCGTCGCGCCGGCGCCCGCCGGCGACTAGTGCCTCTTCACGGCGCGGGCGCCGGAGTACGAGGTGTGGGCCGGAAGCCTACGGGTACCAGCGCGGCCTGGGCGGTGAGCGGGTCATAGCTTGCCGGGCGACACCCAGGTGGGATCGTACTCGTCCATTCCCATGCCACTTCCGAGCCGCATCTGGTGTCCGTACCCCGTGCGATCGAAGGCTACGTCACCCTCTCCTTCGTCGAATTGCCAGTAGGCGACGAGGCCCGGCTCTGTACCGGTGAGGGAGACGTTCATGTCGGTGGCGATCTCGGCGGCGCTCCTGGCGACGTTCCAGATCCGCACCTCGTCTATCAGGCCGCTGTAGAAGCAGCGGTTGTAGGAGTTCTCCCATCCTAGAGAGACCCCCTGATAGGTGGTTTGCGGTACGTGCATCTGTGCCTGGACCGTGTCGAGCTCGCCGTCTACGTACAGGCTCGCCACACCGTTGTCGAATACGGCAGCGACATGCTGCCACACGTCGTTCTCGAGAGGCGAATTGCTGTAGGCGAACGTGTTGCTCCCAGCAACGGCATCACGCGTCCCGAATTGCAGTCTTCCCTCCAGGCCGAACGCGTTCGTGATAGCCACGTGGTAGGCGGCATCCGAAAAAGATCCCCACTTCGCTAGCACCTGCTGTAATCCGCCAGTCACGTTGGACGGCTTGATCCACATCTCGATCGTGAAGGCGGTAGTGAGATCGAGATCATCTTCATCCCCTGCGGATGCCGAATGGCGGCCGGCGAACTGTAACGCGAAGGAGCCGAGCGGCTCTACGATTGTGATGGATGTCGATTTCTCCGCTATCTGCACTTCATCGTCGATGCCGAACAACAGAATCTCATGAGCTCCTGTGGACAGGTCGTCGTGAGCGATCATCGTGCCGGTGCCCAGATCGCCATCGACGCTCGATCGCCAGTGCAGGGTCACGCCGCCGCCGTCGGGATCGGTCCCTTCTCCCTCGAAGGCTAGCGGCGCGCCTTCCGAGAACCTCGAGCCGGCCTTAGGCCTGAGAATAGCGATGGTCGGCGGCGAGAACTGACCCGTCCGCCTGACCACGTCGAAGGTGCCCGTGTACTCCCCGTTGCAGTCCGAGGCGCTGTAGCTGGCGACGATCCGGTCGCCGTCGTCTTGGATGCTCGCGGTCACCTCGGCCGAGCCGACACAGTCGTCGGTGAAGGTCAGGCTGCCGTTTAGTGTCGAGCCGTCAATCGTGAGAGAGACCTGAGCTGTTCTGAGGGCGTCGGTGGTCAGCTGGCCCCGCACATCCGTAGTCACCTGCAGCAGTTCGAGCCCGGCCGAGTAGACGGTGTCCGGCTCTGTCGAGATGGTGTAATCCCCCACGTACTTGCCTATCAGATTGGGGGTCCCGGCGGGAGAGCTGCCGTCGTCGCCTGCGCCACAGGCGAGCGTCAACGGCAGCACCGGCAGGGCGAGCAGAATCGCACGGCGCCTCACATCGGGCCTCGCTGAGAAGTCAGGTTGGCTTGTCGGTACCCGTCCCCCGCGGTGGGGGATTCAGTACAATTTCGGCCACAACCACGGCCACACCCACGTTGGATCAGCTCCGTCCGGTCCGGCGGTGTCTCCGAGCCGCATATCGTGGCCGTTGCCGGTCAGGTCGAAGACCGTATCACCCGCGCCCTCGTTCATTGGCCAGTACGCTACCAGGCCCGGCTCGCTGCCGGTGAGGTTCACATTCATGTTGGCGGCTATCTCGGCGGCCGTTCTCGCCACGTTCCAGATCCGCACCTCGTCCATCAGGCCGCTGTAGTACTCGGGGTTATATGATCTCTCCCGTCCCAGTGAGACCGTTTGATCGGTCGCCTGCGGATCGTGCATGCCGGATCGGTCCGCATCGAGTAGGCCCTGGATGTAGAGTCTCGCCTCACCGTTGTCGAACACGGCCGCCACGTGCTGCCAGACGTTGTCCTCGAGCGGTGTAACGCTGTAGGCGAACGTGTTACTACCATCCCGACTATCTCGCGTGCCGAATTGCAGCTTTCTGTCGCTGCCGATGGCCAACTGATAGGCGGCATCATCGACGGTTCCCCACTTCGACACCAGGTGTTGCGGTGGATCGTATCCCGCGTTTGTTGGCCTGACCCACATCTCGATCGTGAAAGCAGCGGCAAGATCGAGATCGTCGGCATCGGGCGTCTCTGTCGAACTCCCGAGATGGAAGTCCAGGGCAGGCGACAAGGGCCAGTCGATAGGGGTGACAACGTCGATAGCTATCGACCGCGTGGCTAGCTGTGCGTCATCGTCGATCCCCAGTAGCTCGATCGTATGTGTACCGAGTGACAGGTCACCGCGGGAGAGGAGTGAGCCCGTCCCTAGATCACCATCGATACTGGAACGCCATAGAAGAGTCACGGCGCCGCCGTCAGGGTCGTGCCCTGTTCCGCGGAATGTGATCAATGAGTCTTCGGGGAAGATCGAGCCATCCTCTGGTTCGCGTATGGTGATGTTCGGTCGGGTCAAGTGACCCACGTGCTTTACCACGTCGAAGGTCCCCAAGTACTGTCCGCTGCAATCCGACGCGCTGTAACTGCCGACGATTCGGGGCCCGTCGGCCTGGATGGCTGCCGTCACATCGGCCGAGCCGGGACAGTCGTCCGTAAACTCCAACCCTCCCGTCGCCGTCGAACCGTCGATCGTGAGGGAAACGAGAGCGGTCCTGAGACCACTCGTGTTGAGCTGGCCGCCGAGATCGTGGCCCGTCTGCGTGAGCGAGAACCTGGCTCGATAGACCGTGTCCGGCTCTATTGAGGCGGTGAAGTCCCCCACGTATGTCCCTGTCAGATAGTCGGAGATCGAGAGACGTATCGCAGCCGCGCGGATCTGCACTTCGTCGTCGATGCCGACGAGCGAGATCGTGTGCTCACCGGCGGACAGCCTGTCGGTATGTAGCGGGGAACCCCGCCCCAGGAAACCTTGGAGGTTGGAACGCCATGCGAGGCTCACGCTGCCGCCGTCGGGGTCGGTACCCGATCCCTCGAATGTGATGGACGAGCCTTCGATGAACGTCGAGCCGTCCTGTGGCGCTGTGATAGTCACGGAAGGCGGCGATCGCTGACCGGTCCGCCTGAGCACGTCGAACGTCCCCGTGTACTCGCCGCCGCAGTCCGAGGCGCTGTAGCCGCCGACGATCCGGTCGCCGCCGGCCTGGATGCTTGCCGTCAGCTGAGCCGAGCCCGGGCAGTCGTCGGTGTATTCCAACTCTCCGGTCAGTGTGGAGCCGTCGAGCGTGAGTGTTGCGATTGCGGTCCTGAGTCCGTCCGTGGTGAGCTGGCCGCGGAGATTCCGGCCGGTCTGCACGAGCGTCAGCCCGGCCCGGTAGACCGTGCCCGGTTCCGAGGAGACGGTATAGTCCCCCACGTACGTGCCTGTCAGGTAGGCGGTCTCACCCGGGGAGGTACCGTCGTCGCCGCCGTTGCAGGCGTGTGTCAGTAGGACGGCCAGCAGAACGATAAGGACCGCCCGAAAGTATGGAGAACCACGAGCGTGGCCAGAGATACTTGCAGAAGAAGACTGCCTAGACACTGCAGACTGCCGGTCACTTCTCACAGGTGGACCATTCACGACCACTTCAGCCACCTCCCGGCACCCGACATCATGAGCGAAGCTGGTCGGGTTGGCAACACATAACAATAACGGTTAGCAGAGGAGCGCCGGCCTGTCCCCCTTGGCTCGACGGACGGGCGGGCGTAAGTTGTTTTTTCAACCCTTCAAACAAACTGGATTCATGTAGAGCCGTTGACGCACGCATCTCCAAGCCGCACGGAGGCGTCTGCCATGGATACCTTCCGCCCGATTTCCCGCCGACCGACACGATCATCAGCGTCCAGAGTGATGTGCGGGGCCGCAGGTCTGCTGCTCGTCCTGGGCGCCTGGAGCCCCGCCCAGGCCCAGCTGGGAACCGTCACCGGTCGAGTCATCGATGCCGAGAGCGGCGCACCGCTGGCCGGCGTCCTGGTCGAGGTGCTCACGAAAGAAGAAGGACTCATCTCCGACATGCGTGCCGTGGGGGAGCTCTCGGCGATCAGCGCCGAGAGCGGCGAGTACCGCATCCTGATTCGAGAGGGGCGTTACTCGCTGGTTTACTCTCTGGCGGCGTACGAGGTGGGGCGAGTGGATGGGGTGAGGGTGTCGGGCGACACGGCCGTCTCGGTGCGAACCGTTGAGCTGAGGCCCCGCCTCGATCGGCTGAACCCGCGGGTGGTAACCGCCTCGCGGCGGCGCGAGAGGGCGCTCGACGCGCCGGCGTCGGTCCACACCGTGCCCGCCGAGGGCGTGGAGCAGCGGACGGCGACAACGGTCGTAGACTACGTGCGGGCGCTGCCGGGTTTTGATGTGATGACGACCGGGATATCTCAGCACGAAGTAGCGGCGCGTGGATTCAACGGCGTGGCCTCCGGCGCGCTCTTCCTGCTGACGGACCACCGCTGGGCGTCCGTGCCCTCACTGCGCTTCAACGCCTTCAACCTGATCCCGCTGACGGACGAAGGGATCGGTCGTATCGAGCTCGTACTGGGACCCGGCTCGGCGCTCTACGGCCCGAACGTCGATAGAGGCGTGATGCACTTGATCACACGCTCACCGCTCGACCGGCAGGGCACGATCGTCAACCTGGCCGGTGGCGGGCGCTCGGGCAACAGATACGGGAAGACGGAAGGCCTGACACAGGTGTCTTTTCTCCACGCCGGAGCGATCGGCGAAAGCGTCGGTTACAGGCTCTCGGGCATGTATTTCAATGGGTTCGACTGGAGTCACGAAGATCCGGCCGAGATAATCGAACGCAATTACAGGCAGCAGCGGTTCGGCGGTGACCTGCGCTTCGACTTCCGGATCGGAGACCAGAGCACGCTGATCGTTAACGGCGGTGCATCGCGCCTGGTGAGCGGCATCGCGCTGACCAGGCTCGGCGCAGCGCAGCAGAAGGACTGGACGTACTCCTATGCGCAGGCACGCTTGCGAAGCGGTGATCTGTTCGCCCAGGCCTATGTGAACCTCAGCGATTCGGGCGACAGCTTCATGCTGCGCGAGGGGGAGCCGTTGACCGACAACTCGCTCCTTTACGCAGCGCAACTCCAACACGCCGCGAGACTCGGGGAAGGACAGCGGTTCGTCTATGGCGCGGATCTCGTCCGCACGATCCCGCGGACCGCCGGCAACTTCCATGGCCGCAACGAAGAGTCAGACGACATCACCGACGTCGGCGCCTACCTGCAGTCCGAGACTCGGCTGTCTCCGAAGTTCGATCTGCTGCTGGGCGGTCGTGTCGACTACAACGACGTCCTCGACGAGCTCTTCCTCGCGCCGCGCGTCGCCATCCTGTTCGAGCCGGGCGAGGGGCACAACCTGCGGATCACATACGACCGGGCGTACAGCCATCCTCTCACGAACGAGCTGTTCGGCGATAGGCTGGTCGCGGAGGGGATCCCGACTTCGGCGGTTCCCGGGGTCTTGCTCCACTATCCGATTCGCGCGCGAGCCGCGCCGGCGGATGGCTTCAACTTTCGCCGCGATTGCACGAATACGCTGGGCCAGGACGGTCTGTGCATGCGCGCTCCGCCCCCGTGGTTTGAGTCCGGCGCGGCGAGCGAGCCGCTCCCGCTGGACGTGTTCGCCGTTTGGCCGGCCATCGTAGGGTTCGTGATTCACCGTGATCCGACCCTCGGTAATCGGCTGAGCCAGATGAACGCGCCCACGGTCGCCGACGTGCCGGGCTACCTGGCGATGCGCGACCCGGCGACGGGTATGTTCGATCCGGTTACCGATGTCCATGATGTGCCGCAGCTCGAGCCGATGGTCAGCAACACCTTCGAGGTCGGATACAAAGGTCTGATCGGCGACCGGCTACTGCTCGGCTTAGACGTCTACTACTCGCAGGTGGAGGACTTCGTCGGGCCACCACTCCCTGAGACACCCAACTTCTTCGTCGACGAAACGTCGCTGGCCCTGTACCTCGAGTCGGAGGTGGCGCGGCTCGGCCTCTCACTGACGCCCGAGCAGATCGCGGAGGCGGCCGATCTGATCGCTCAGGTGCCGTGGGGGATCGTGACACCGGAGCAGGTGGATCCAGCCATCCAGGACGGGCTCGACCCGACGACCATCATCCTGACTTACCGGAACTACCCGAAGTTCGATCTCTGGGGCGCCGACCTCTGGGCCACCTTTCGCGCCACCGACTGGCTGAGCCTCAACGCGAGCTACTCGCATATGAGCGAGAACTTCTTCAGGCCGGAGGACCTGGGGACCCCAACGCCGCTGGCACTCAACTCGCCGAAGAACAAAGCGGCTCTGGGCGCCCACATCGAGAGCGAGCGGCTGGGGATCACCGCAGAAGTGCGCGGCCGTTTCGTCCAGTCGTTCCCGGTCTTTTCCGGCGTATACGTCAGCGACGACGCCAGGCCGCCGTTCGACCGCAGCAGCTGCACGAGCCAGACCTGCCTGGACGACTACGTCCTGTTCGATCTCAACCTCGGCTACAACGTCAGCAACGCGCTGCCGATCGCACGCTCGACCCGGGTCTGGTTCACCTGGACCAACGTGTTCAACAATCGGCACATCGAGATGATCGGCGCCCCGGAGCTGGCGAGCGTGTGGGTCGTCCGTGTTGAACAGCACTTCTAGGACCCTTCCGTAGACAGTGGCCTTCCAACAGAAGGGCGACCGGAAGCCGAGCGCCGGCGCCGGTTGACGGGCCGCGTCCACGATTATATACTGCGATACGATATATGCTATAAAGGTATAGGAGGCCAACGTGTTCAGCTCCCAGCTCAAGAAGGGCAGCGTCGAGCTGCTGATCCTATCGATCCTCGCCGAGCAGCCGCGTCACGGCTACCAGATCGGCAAGCTGATCGAGCGGCGCTCGGGCGGGCGCCTGCGGTTCCGCGTCTCGTCGCTCTATCCGATCCTCGTCCGGATGCAGAGGAAGGGCTGGGTGCAGGGGCGCTGGGTGGAGCGGCCGGGTCAGCGGCGTCGGCGGTATTACCACCTGACGGCGAAGGGTGAGGAGGCGCTGGGCGCCGAGCAGCGGACGTGGTTGGAGTTTGCGGCGGCGGTGAACCAGGTCATAGGACTGAGCCATGCGTGACTGGAAGCGATATGTCCGGGAGCGGCTGCCGCTGCCCGAGGCGAAGGGTGCCAGCGATGAGTCGGTCGTCGAGGAGTTCGCGGGTGAGCTGGAAGACCTCTACCTGGAGGCGCTGGAGCGCGGGGCCTCGGAGGATGAGGCGGAGGCCTACGCGTTAGAGGGGATGGGCGATTGGGACGCGCTGGCGGAGGAGATCGCGCGTGGTGGCGAGGTGCGGATGGTCTCGGGCGGTGAGCGCTGGCTGGAGCGGACCGAGGTGCGGGGGTGGGCGCGCGGCGGCGGCTGGGCCTGGCTGGCCGATCTCGAGCGGGATACGCGCTTCTCGCTGCGAGCGCTGCGTAAGAGCCCCGGCTTCACGCTGGTGGCGCTGTTGACGCTGGCGCTGGGCATCGGATCGGTGACGACGATCTTCAGCTTGATCAACGGCGTGCTGCTGAGGCCGCTCCCCTACGCCGATTCCGGCGAGCTGGTCTACATGTGGGAGAAGCTGGCGTCGTTCGAGCACGCGATGGTGACCTATCCGAACTTCCTAGACTGGCGCGAGCGGAACCGGGCGTTCGAGGACCTGGCCGCGTTCAACGACGGCAGCATCAATCTCACCGGTGTGGGCGAGCCGGTGGAGCTGGATGTGGTGCGCGTGTCGGCCTCAATGTTCCCGATCCTGCGGGCGCAGCCGCTGCTGGGTCGCACGTTCCTGCCCGAGGAGGACAAGCTGGCCGGCGAGCGGGTCGTCGTACTGGCGTACGGCTTCTGGCGGGAACGGTTCGGCGGCGACCCAGGGGTTCTCGGTCGTGGGCTGACGCTGGACGGCAACCCCTACACCGTGATCGGCGTGATGCCGCGCGAGTTCGAGTTTCCCGTTCGAGGCGACCTGGAGCGGATCGATGTCTTCGTGGCGATCGAGCGGTTCGCCGAGAACTGGATCGACAACCGCGGCAGCCACCCGGGTATCGCGGTGATCGGGCGGCTGGCGCCGGGAGTGACGCTGGAGCAAGCTAGCGGCGACATGGAGCGCGTGGCGCTGGAGCTCGAGGCGGAGTACCCCGAAACGAACGAGGGCAGTCGGGTACACGTCGCCTCGCTGCACGAGCGGATGACGCGCACGTTCCGCCAGCCGATGATGTTGCTGCTGCTCGCCGTGGGACTGCTGCTCATCATCGCCTGCACGAACGTCGCCAACCTGGTTCTGGCGCGCGTCACCGGCCGCCAGCGCGAGATAGCGATTCGCACGGGTCTGGGCGCGAACGGGCCGCGTATCGTCCGCCTGCTGCTGACCGAAAGCCTGACGCTCTGGGTGCTGGGCGGCCTTCTGGGCATCGCGTTCGCCCATGGTGCGACACGGGCGCTGCTGGCGCTGCGGGGCGACCGGCTCGCGCCGGTCTTCCAGGTCGGCATCGATAGCCGGGTGGTGGCCGTAACGCTGGCCGTCGCCCTGCTGACCGGTCTGCTGTTCGGCCTGGCGCCGGCGCTGCGCTCGCTGCGGCTCGACCTGGTGGAGCATCTAAAGGAGGGTGCGCGGTCGTCGGGCGGCCTCGGGCGCAACCGGCTGCGCAGCGCGCTCGTGGTGGCCGAGGTCAGCCTCGCGGTGGCGCTGCTGGTCGCCGCCGGGCTCACGGTCCGCAGCTTCGGCGAGATGATGAGGGCGAGCCCGGGCTTCGACCCGGAGAACGTGCTGTCCGTCGAGATCAACCTGCCGTCCGCCCGCTATTCCGAAGCGAGCCAGCGGGCGGCGTTCTACTACGAGCTGTTGGACCGGGTTCGGGCGATCCCCGGCGTGCGTTCGGCGGCGACGAGCTATGTGCTGCCGGTGGCGCCCGGCGGTTGGCAGAACTCCTTCCACGTCGAAGGTGAGCCGCCGGAGGAGGGTGGAGTGCTCACGTTTGCCGAGGTGAGCTCGGTGTCGGCGGACTACTTCGCGACGATGGGCATCCCGCTGCTCAGAGGTCGCGAATTCAGACGCAGCGACGGGGTGGAGGCTCCGCGTGTCGTCATCGTCGACGAGATGCTGGCCGAGCGCTACTGGCCGAACGACGATCCCATCGGCAAGCGGCTGAAGTTCGGCGACTACTCGAGCGAGAGCCCCTGGCGTGAGGTCGTGGGGTTGGTCACGCACGTCAAGGTGAACGGCGTGGTCGAGGAGGCGCTCCCCCAGTTCTATATGCCCCACTGGCAGGACAACGACCTCGCTTACTTTCTGGCGGTCAAGTCCGCCGGCGACCCGACCCGTCTGATCGAGCCGGTGCGCCAGGCGGTGCTGGCCATCGATCCGGCGCAGCCGATCGCCGAGGTCAACACGATGACGGCGTACGTCCGGGCGAGCACAGCGGATGGAAGGTTCATGGCCATCCTGCTCGGCACCTTCGCCGCCGCCGCGCTGCTGCTCGCCGCCGTCGGCATCTACGGCGTCATGGCGCAGGCGACGGCCGAGCGCGGCCACGAGATCGGCGTGCGGATCGCGCTCGGCGCGACCGCCGGGGAAGTGCTGGGCATGGTCGTCCGACAGGGGATGGGTCGCGTGGTCCTCGGCGTCGTTCTCGGCCTGGCGCTTGCCGTGGCCATCGGCCGGCTGATGGCAGGCAGCCTGTTCGGGGTTTCCGCCCTCGATCCGGCTACCTTCCTGGCGGCGCCGCTGTTCCTGTCGCTGGTCGCCCTGGCGGCCAGCCTGATACCGGCGCGCCGCGCCGTGCGCGTCGATCCGGTGCGCGCGTTGTATCTGATCACGTAGTCGCGAGGAATACCGAAATGAAGCTGAGGCGCATCGTAATCTTAGCGATGGTCTGGGGCCTGCTGGCGGCGCCCACCTGGCCGACGCCCAGAGTCGGTGATCAAGACCAGGAATCCCGCATCGAGCGTGTCGTGGCCGGCCTTCACGTGCTGCAATCTCCGGGATCCGTGCCGGCGCAGAAGTGGATGCTCGAGGAGCGTATGATTCACCATCGCGTCCCGGGCGTCGCTATCGCTGTCATCAACGACGGCGCGATCGAATGGACTCGGGCCTACGGGAGAGCCGTCGCGGGTCAGGCCCAGAGATCTCCGGTGAGACGCTGTTCCAGGCGGCCTCGATCAGCAAGGCGCTGACCGCATTCGCAACGCTTCGCCTCGTCGATCAGGGGCGTCTGGCGCTCGACGCGCCGGTCAATCGCTATCTGCGGAGTTGGAGCCTTCCAAACGGCGACGCCGGGTCGAGCGATTCCGTCACGGTCGCGCTGGTGATGGCGCACATGGCGGGCCTGGGCAGCTTTGCTTTCCCCGGCTACCCGCCCGGCGACGCCCTGCCGACGCTGGCTCAGATCCTCGACGGGGCGGCGCCCGCCAACACGCCACCCGTGCGGATCGCGCGGGCTCCGGGCTCGACCTGGGCCTACTCGAACGGTGGATATCTCGTGCTGCAGCAGGCGATCGAGGATGTGACCGGCCGGCCCTTCCCGAGCCTGATGGACAGTCTCGTGCTCGCGCCGCTCGGTATGCAGAACAGCACGTTCCAGCAACCGCTGCCAGCGGACCTCGAGGCCCGGGCCGCCGTCGGGCACCACGAGAACGGCGAACCCCTGGCCGGCCGCTGGCGCGTCCAGCCCGAGCTCGCCGCCGCCGGACTCTGGACCACGGCAGCGGACCTGGCCCGCTTCGCGCTGGGCGTACACGCCGCGGCAAACCAGTCGCCCGAGGCTCTCCTGTCGGCCGAGAGCGCTGCCGCGCTGACCACACAACGCTTCATCAACTTCTCGCTCGGGCTCCTCGTGCGCCGCAACGGCCGGCACGCCTGGTTCACGCACAACGGCGGCAATGAGGGATACCGCTGCCTCATGTACGCGTATCTAACGGCCGGCGAGGGTGCGGTGGTGATGACGAACGCCGACGCCGGGCTCGCCCTGGCGAGCGAGATCATCAACAGCATCGCGCTGGAATACGGCTGGCCCGCCTTCATTCCCGAGGAGTTCTGGTGATCAGCAGTCGGAGACGTTAGGGGTCGCCCGTCGAGTCCTTTGCCTGCCGATCAGGAGTTCAATTCAGCGACGAAGCCGAGCCCCGAGGGCCAATCGCAGCGTCTGCAGGGTCCGGTTGACGATCAGTTGACGGCATCCGCCTAGATCCATCCCAGAGCGCGCCGCGCCGGGGTTGGGAAGTCGACTTTTCGAGGATGGCCGAGTTGGAGGACGATTGGCTCGTGGACGCGGAAGCGCTTCCGACGACGTGGGACGAGGATGAGTGGGAGTGGTAGCTCGTCGCTTTGACGTCTTCCTAGTCAATCTAGATCCTACGGTGGGACGCGAGATCAAGCAGACGTGGCCGTGCGTCGTCATTGCGCCGGACGAGATGAACAGGCACATCCGGACGGTGATCGTCGCGCCGATGACGATGCGTGGTCGACCTTATCCGACTCGTGTCCGGTGCCGTATCCAGGGGAAGGATGGGCAGGTGGTGCTGGACCAGATCCGTACGGTCGACTCGCTGCGCCTGATCCGCAAGCTGGGCACGCTGCCGAAGCGAGCCCGGGAATCGGTCCTCGACTTGCTCGCCGAACTTTTCGCGCCGTGATCAAGCCAGGACCCGGGTCGCGCGCACGAGTGAACCGGGAACAGGCACCCAAGCTGCTGATACAGGTGCGTCGGGCGCTGCGGGTGCGGCATCGAAGCGAGCGGACGGAAGACGCATACGTGGGGTGGATCAAGCGCTTCGTGCGCTTCCACGGTATGCGGCATCCGGCGGAGATGGGTGAGGCCGAGATCGAGCAGTACCTCACGCATTTGGCGGAGGTGGGGAAGGTGAGCGCCTCGACCCAGAGCCAGGCGGCGAGCGCGCTGATCTTCCTGTATAAGGTCGTGCTGGGCCGGAAGCTGGGATGGGTGGACGGCGTGGTCCGGGCCAAGGCACCGCGGCGGCTTCCGGTGGTGCTGACACGCTCGGAGGTGAGAGCAGTGTTCGAGCACCTGCAGGGCTCGAAGTTACTGGTCGCGATGTTGCTCTACGGCTCAGGCCTGCGGTTGATGGAATGCTTGAACCTGCAGGTCAAGGACGTAGACATGGAGCGGGGCGAGATCTGTGTGCGGAGGGGCAAGGGGGCGAAGGACCGGGTCACCGTACTCCCCGCATCGGTAAAGGACAGGCTGTCCGCGCACCTGGCTGAAGTGCGCGAGCGACATCAGCGAGATCTCGCCAACGGCGCGGGCTATGTAGAACTGCCCAACGCCCTCGAGCGCAAGTACCCGCGGGCGAACCGCGAGTGGGCTTGGCAGTTCGTATTTCCGGCCGGACGGCTCTGGACTGACCCCAGAACTGGACGGGGATACCGTCGCCATCTGCACGAAACCGCCGTGCAGCGGGCGGTCAAGGAAGCAGTGCGCCGTGCGGGGATCACCAAACGTGCAACGTGCCACACCTTCAGGCACTCGTTCGCGACGCACCTGCTAGAGGACGGCTACGACATCCGAACCGTCCAGGAGCTACTCGGCCATAAGAACGTGCAGGTTACAATGATCTACACGCACGTGCTGAACCGGGGCGGGCTCGGTGTTCGGAGTCCGGCCGACGGGCTCTGAGGCCGAGTTCGGGGGGCGTTCTATTGCAGCCACCCTGTGGAACCAGCGATCCGTATTAGGCTGCGTAGTTCGCAGCCTTTGCCTCGAGAAGATGCCCTGGAAAGAAGAGGGGTAAGGCTAGTATCTTGTTAGTTGATGGCCTGCTCGATCCAAGAACAATGCCAGGTTTTAGGCTGCGAGCGTTGCAGCGCCGCTTGGGATGGCTCGCAGGTGAAGAAGTATTAGACGGCGCATGGATGAGGCTGAGCCCGTGGACGTGGTGGGGGGCAACGCACACGTCTTGGTCCGGGGAGTGGCGTTGCAAGTGTCGAGTCATGCGCGAGTGCCCACTTCAGAGATTAGTGGATTGCGGGTCGGTTGCCGACGAGCTCTTCTTTTCCGGAGGCGGACGAGGGCTTTGAGTTCGTGGGAACATGATCCCGCGCCGCCTAACCAGCGTTTGCACCTGACGCGGGCACCGCTCGGGGTGATGGCCTTAGATTGTCGTTAGTCGTATTCAGAGGTCCGACCGATTTCCCAATCGGGCGCGGTCGTTGCCGCGCAGGTGAAACGCTAGTCCGTTAGGCTGCCGCTGCGGCGGGACAGCGCCGTCTGCGGACGTTGGGCGGCTCGCATCCCGCGCAGTGAAGCGACATCCGACCGTACTGCAAGGGAGGGTGATTTCGAAGTGGCTCGTAGAAAGGTACTCAGGCCGGGTGAGGAGATTACAATTCGTTTCACGTTGCAGGAACGTGACCTCATCTTGGATCACACTCTGGCTGGCCCGGATCTCACGGATCGTCTCCAGCTAGCGATTATGGAACGCGGACAGATCACTGCTAAGTATTCGCTTGAGGACCTCGACGAGCTACTGGGTTACATCGCGGCCGAGGCCAACCATAGCGAGGACGAGCGACGTGCCACGCGTCTGTACAAGCTCTACGACCGCCTGTCCGACATCGAGGCCTCTGTTGTGGAGGATTGACGCGGCAGCCTAACCAGCGTTTGCACCTGACGCGGGCAGCTTTCGCGGTGTTTGCCTTAGATTGTTCGTAGTCGTGTTCAGTGGCCCGGCCGCGCCCGAGATGCAGCGCGGTCGTAGCCGCGCAGCTGAAACGCTAATCCGTTCTATGAGAGCGATTGTCAAGGGCGGACTTCGGCCTCGCTGATTGCTGAGCGTTCTTGGCCCGGGCAATCAGCCCCGACTGCTTGCGTGACGAAGCCTTG